>Ga0163144_10001482_pt1 | contig 55406 bp, 45 predicted proteins | sample OliLak19BULKMAT1_FD_123175 | JGI IMG/M metagenome (GOLD analysis project Ga0163144, IMG submission 123175) | Freshwater microbial mat bacterial communities from Lake Vanda, McMurdo Dry Valleys, Antarctica - Oligotrophic Lake LV.19.BULKMAT1 | ecosystem: Environmental > Aquatic > Freshwater >... | reverse complement strand
GGCATCACAACAAACTGCATTTACCTGTCCGGGACAGGTAAGAGAGATTGCTTCGCTCCGCTCGCAACGACTGGGCGCGACCGAGAGTGAACCAACCTGGCGGCGCGGAAATCTTTTCACCCACAAACTCCCCGCCTCCCTAAAAACCACCCAACCACTTCGACCCGCCACCGGGCGACCTTAGCCCGGTGAGCAGGGGCGGCGAATTACTTCTCAAAACGAATGCTCGAGGATATCCAAACCAAACTCTCAAACTCCAACCTGTCCCGGACAGGTAACCTTAGATTGCTTCGTCGCTTGGCTCCTCGCGACGACTGGGGCGGACTTGATACCCGTCAAACCTGAAGGTAACTTTTACCTTCATGCTACGCACCGCGATCCTACTTTTACTTTCGTTTTCAGTCCAAATCAGCGCCGCGGCACCTGACGTTGCCGTCATTTATGAAGCTGGCAATCCGGTGCGCGAGATTCTTTATAAGTACTCTCGGGAGAAGAATCCCAAAGGTGGGATCAAAGCTTGGTTTAAAACGCCGGATGGGAAAGTTTTTGCGGAAGAGGAAATTACTCAAACGGGTGCAGATTTTCGCAGCTACAAACTCACGCTGCCCGAGCTTGGCGAGTCTGCAGATATTAAAGTCGCCGACGGTAAAGTTGTCATGTCTTACACCACACCCAAGGCCACCAAGACCGCAACCGAGGATTGGAAGCCTGGGTATGTGATTGGCCCTACCCTCATCGATTTCATTCAAGCCAATTGGGATTCCCTTCAAGCCGGAGAATCCGTCCGCGTGCGGATGCTCGTGCCCGATCGCTTGGAGAGCTTTGGTTTTAAATTTAGAAAAGTCGGCACGCAGAAACTAGGCGAACGTATTGTCGACAAAATTCATTTTGAGCCCACGAATATTTTCATCGCGATGATCGTGAAGCCGATTGTGTTTCTAGCTGAACCGAATACTCGGGAAATGTTGCAGATCTCGGGGAAGACCTACTTGAAGAAAAAAGTTCCTGGCGGTTGGGATGATTTTCTCGCAGAGACGCTGTTCTTAAACCGATAACCAGGGCTAGCTTTCTGCCTGGCACCAGATGTGTTCGACGCCATACTTCAGAATCTCTTCTTCGGTAAAGTCAGTAAACCGCTTACGCGCTACTTCGTTACCCTGAAGATCAAAAACAACAATCGGCACACCGTCTAAAACTGCCTGCGGCCCTTCATCTTGAGCCACATAAGAAAACGGATTACCCATCCCTGTCACAGCGACCAAACTCACAAAGAATGGATTAGATACGCCCTTGCGAGAAGCAAGGTCCGTCTTCTTCACTGCCGCTTCAAATCTGGAATAGTTCCAATGCGCGCCCTTCACCTTTTGCGCAAACTGTTCGGCAAACGGCACCGACACGGATAACGCACGCTTCACTGGCATATGCTCGGTATCTAACAACCAGAAATAGCTACCAGTAAAACGCAGCAATTCTTCAGTCGAAAAATCACACACCTTCTTCTGAACAACCTGGTGGCCCTTAGCATCGAGAATCGTAACGCTGGCATCGAGTGGCAAGCCCTCAACCCGGTCGCCGAAAAACCGCTCCCAAACTAATCCAGAGATGCCCGGAGACGGTGCAATCTCACACAATGCGATACAACCCAATCGGCTTAACGGAAATTCATGCTTGGCAATATGCGTATGCAACTTGTGCCGAATAGCGTCAGCAGCCGAATCGCCAAAATCGCTCGACGCGATCGCATCATTGATCGCATCGATCAAATCGATGTCCTCAGCTGCGCATTTATTCGACTCAAACATGAACGGGCCTCACTTTTGAAACTTCACTCCGCGATGCAGTTGGATAACTTTTATATCACGGAAGACTTTTGTATCCCGTAAAGATTTGTCCACGATATTGACGCCGTACCCCGGCCGACGCACAGACGGCACTAAATAGAAATTATGTTTCAAGCGCGCTGAAGGTTGGAACGTGGCTTTGACCATTGCCACGGCCTTGGACACATGCCCGTCATCTGGGGACAGCTCAAAGCGCGGCGTGTGCGGCTCACCGACTGTAACGTAGCGACCGGCGTGGAAACGATCGCCGTTATTGCGACGACCCACGTAGGAGCGGAACATATCGCCCTTAAGCCCTTTTGCCAGTGCTTGTTCAATCACCTCAGTGGAGCCTTCCGTTTTGCCTTTGCGAATCAGTGTGTAGATCTCCACACCCTCCCCGCGATCAATCTTATTCAATGTGTCGATCATGCGCTTGACGATCATCTCTCTACGCTTGTCCGAGATCTTAAACGCATCCCAGCCTTGGATGGCGTGAGCTCCTCGCTTGCTATTGGACGGTAAAAACTTTTTCATACTGCGCATGAACGCAGTCTGCACTCGAGGATTGGCTTTCTCGTACAACTTCTGCGCCAGCGGACCAATCGCTTCAAGTACGTCTGCTTTGCTCAAGAGCCGAGAGGCCTTGGCAACCGGCTTGGCTACTTCGCCCATTGTCTTGGCCGCTGTCGTCGCTACGGTCTTGGCTTCTGTTGCTACTTCAGCAAGCTTCTCGGCCTTACTTGCAGCTGCAAGCATCTCGCCCGATTTACCCAACTCCGCGGCCCGCGCTACATTCGCAGCCTTCTTCACCGCTGCGGGGCCTTTCAGCGCAGCAATCGCAAAAGTCGCGATTTCAAAAACACCTTGAGTTGTCCAACGGCTCACTAACTCGATTTCACGGCCTTCTTCTTCCGCTTTCTCCCACTCGCCAACGAGTTCCGAGGAAATTACGTTCCAAATCGTTTCCACGATAGCGGCCAGCTGCTTCACCGCTTCTACTTTTTCATCCATCGAACCAAAATGTAATTTGAAGACCCAACCAAGATAGGCTTTGTAGAGATCCCACATTTTCGCACGTGCGGTGGGGCTGGCGATTTTGCAAACCAGTTTGATTAATTCCGGAATGCTGGTGATGATTCCTTTGCAGGCTTTATACAAACCACCGATTACGCCGTTGGCGATTTGCGCTTCGACTTGTTCAAAGCCTTGCGCCTGCAAGCGCCGATCTTCACCCAACGATCCAAACCAGTCTTCTTTGGATTCCAACCACGATCGCTTCTCCGTGGCTTGTTCCACCAAGTGCTCTAAGAATTCGTAGGTCAAACTAGCTTTAAGAGAATCCATCGAACCAATGAGCGAGCGCTCCATGGTTTCAGACTCTCCGATTTTGGCAAAAATGGCGTTAAGGCGTTTGGCAGTTTGAATGGCGGGTTCGCGACTGGCTTGCACTTCGCGCTTATAGAGTTCCATCAAAAGCGCTCGCAACTTGGGCGATGCGATTTTTCGCGCGGCTAAATCAATAGGCGAATAGCTTCTTTCGAATCCAGTCGCCTGCTTCTCCGATGCATTCTCTTTTGAAACGTTTGCCATCCCAATATGGAAGAAAAGCAAAGCCGATGCCACCCACGTTTGAGCGTGGGAGCACCGAAATTAGGATTCAATCTTGAGAATGTCTCAGAACCGAGAGCGGGAAGGACACCGAGAATTAGTAAATAATTCCGATGTAATTACTCCAGAACAGCTGCGGATTGCTCTGCTGAGGAATCTCCACGCCTGGCTGCGACCAGTAATAGAAGGTCCTGTCTAGGTGGATGTAGACTTGGTATTCCTGACCCGACTTCCAAACCTTTGGGCAATAGTCGTTCCAGAACGTATTAAAGTCGTAAGGCGAAACACCCCAACGCGTGGCTTGTTGCTTCCAACCATTCCACATCGTGTTCCAGTAATGAGGTCCGTAATTTGGATTGTTGCGGAAATAGTTATCAACCGGAGCAAACGGATAATAGCTTTGCGGATAGCCAGAAGGAATTTGCGGATAAAAATAATAGGGAGACCCGCCGCTGTTCGGGAATTGATAACCGTACGGCGAATTGTAGGGACCAGAATAGTTACCGTAAGGATACCCGCCACCATTGTTGTAGCCGCTGTAAGGCATGCCATTGTAGCCGGTATAACCCGAGCCACCGTTGCCGTTAGGGTATTGATAGTACGGATTGTTGCCGTAAGGTGCTGGAGCAACGGGGTAATAGCCGCCGTTAACGACGGGGGAATTCTTTCCGCAAGCGCTCAAAGCAAGCATCGCGAGAACGGGAATCCAGCTTAAATTTTTTAAGGCTTTTACCACTGCCTAACCCTCAAGTTCCAAAGCCCACAACACGGACCTCTTCCCCTACCGATGGGTAATGCAAGGGTATGCCAGCGGAACACACGCCCAAACCGTCGGAACGACCCCGTCTACCGACTGTGCCCAGGTGACAATTCACGGCAAAACTAGAGGAACTAGATTCTCGGGAGCGAAACTGGTACCTCCTGTTTCGTGATATTTCGCTCTTTAATTGTGGCCCTGGTACTTGCATTGCCGCTGCACGCGGCGAAAGGCCCTTACAAGGTATTGGGATTAAAAAAAGAGACGCTGGATTCGCTCGATAAAAAAGAAGCCCAGGATCGCATTCAAAGGGCGTATCGGATCCGGGCTCTCCAATTACACCCCGATTTCAATGGTTCGCAGCAGACCCTGACCGAATTTAGCGAAGCTACTGAGGCGTACGATAAGTTGATGGCTATTTATGCCGGGACGAAGCCTTCTCCCAGTTTACAGCGCGATGTAGTTTCTGCTTCGGCCGCCACCATTAGTAACGGAATGGGCGCCACCGGAAATATATTTGCCGATGCGTTTAGCGGCTTGGCGGGATGCCTCACCATCCTCGGCATGATGGAGAGCGAGTATTTCTACAGTTCTGAAGTCTATACAATCCGCTTTGGTCAATCGGACGCCGTTTACCAAGCAGTGGTGGGAAATGGTTTTGGTTGGCCTTCTACTTATGAAAATCACCCGGAATTGGAACCCGCATTTCACTACTTTCTGCTGGCTCATCTCGACGATCTCCTTTTTCCTCAAGACGGGATTGGTCCGAAGCTAGAACAAATTCAGCGCCTGCACGATGGCCTAACACTGTCTCCGCATTCTCAGCTGGAAGATCTGTTGGGCCGATGGCTTGGGATGCATGAAGCGGGCAAAACCCCCGACCGATGTGCACTCGGAACTGCATTTCCCCGCGTTCTGCGGCTACCCCAGAAAAAAGCCCGCTAGCCGACTCGCGCGCAGTTCGGGGATTGCTTCGTCGCTTCGCTTCTCGCAACGACTGAAGCTTAAGTATGGGCGGTGACCGGGAATTTGCGTAGAGAGTAAGGTAGGATTTGGGCCGTGAGAATAAAGGCGGCTCCCACGCAGCCATTCGGCGTGAGCTGCTCGCCAATCATCAGGAAGCTAAAGATCGTCGCGAAGACTGGCTCTAAGCAATAAATAAGAGCGGATTGGTGAGGCGGTACCGAACGCTGACACGCCGATTGGAGATAAAACGTTCCGACGGAGATTCCCCAAGCGCAGCTAGCGACGCAGATAAACGCGATCCAAGTCCACTCGCCGCTAAACCACATCGATGGCAATGCTGGATAAGTTAGCCCGTAGAGCAAAACAACTCCCCAGACTTGGAGGAAAGCAGTAGCGACTGCGCCTGCTCCCGAAACAGCAAGCCGAGTGAGAGTGTGAATTTTCACAGCCACGCAGAGCGCGCAAAAAACTCCGAGAAAATCGCCTGTGCGCATGGCAGCGGATTCACCCGACGAAAATGGATTCGCTAAAATCGCCAATCCCAAAAACGCAAACACCACGCTCACCCAATCCATGCGCGATGGCGACGGACGACCAAATGCCTTGGATAATAACGGCACAAAGACGACGTAGCTGCCGGTGATAAAAGCCGCGCGTGGACCCGAGATGGTTTCCATGGCGAGGGTTTGGCTCGTAAAAATAAAATAATTGAGAAACCCGATACCAAGACCGGGCAAAAGAATGCGCCAGATTTCGCGGCGTACTTTAGGAAGGAAGAGAACGAAGAGGAAAGCTAGACCAGCGAGAGCAAAACGGACGAACACGAACTTCGGGGCACTCACCGATTGCAGCGCAACGCGAATGAGCGGAAAACTAATGCCCCAACAAACTGCGACTATCAACAACCCCGTTTGTGGATTGAAAACGTGTGGATTCAAGGCCGGCATCCCACTCCCCTGTCGGGCAGGATAACCGGAATCAATTAGCGTGTCTTGATCCACGTGTTTTTATCCACTACGGTGTCTTGGCTTTTTGGCTTCCGCCACCAAGAGTAGCAAAACCAATTTGGGTGATTCCCATCGACCGAAGCTTATCTGCAATTTCCATCACCTTGCCATGCGTCACCGCGGCATCTGCCGAGATAACCGCATCGCCTGCGATTTCGTTGTCGACGATCTTCTTAAACGCCTTTTCCACATCGGCCACCGACACAGGTCGGTTGTCCAAGAAAAGCGCACCGTCTTTTTGAATCATGAGCTTAAACGTCACATGACTCATATCTTCAGAATTCACCACCTTGGGTAAATTCACACGCGCTCCGCGCATCACCATAGCTGGCGTCGAGATCATGAAAATGATCAAGAGCACCAGAACGATGTCTACGAACGGCGTAATATTGATTTCATTTATCGACTCTTGTTCGCCCGAACCAATGCGACCTGCCATAAATCACTCCTTATTGCTTATTGCTTTGGCCCAGAACCAACTGACTCAAGTTCTGCGCTTTGCGAATCAAGTTGCTGATTCGTTTGTTGAGCACGTTGAAGAAGATAACAGCAGGAATAGCTACGAATAGACCAATTGCCGTTGCAACCAGAGCTTCGGAGATACCGCCACCAATCGTCTCTAAACTATTAGCAAGACCCGAAACTGCCATGTCGCTAAACGCGCGAATAATTCCGAGCACTGTGCCTAACAGTCCAACGAAAGGAGCGTTTGCACCAATCGTTCCCAAGATCGCCACAAACTTTTCGAGTTTCAGTTTGCGCTGATCCAAGTAAGCAGCAACAACTTCACTAGGCGAGGTGGAACCCGATTGCATCGCACGGAATGTAACTTCCAACGCTTCGGACTCTAAGCAAGGATAGCTGGATTTGAGCTTCTCAATATCCGCCGCAGTCAATTGAGAACCGCCGCGAAACCACTTATCCGCTTGCTCGTCCCAAAAGCGTGAGCTGACATTGTTCAGACGTCGGATTTCAAACCAACGCTGCATAATCACCCACACGGTGAGAACACTCATCAAGAACAGCGTCCAGAGAACCCACTCCGAACCCATCCACGTCATGATTTTGAATAGTTGATGAATCATATTTACCTCTTATTGAATAACAAACTAACGAACGAAAACGTTTTCCCCGCGCAATGTAATGCCCGAGAACTCAGTGCCAACAAACGCACCGTCGATAATCTCGGTCATCCCCCGTTTTAACTTCTCCAGACTATCCGGACGATAAGTGCCGCGCGCGCGGAACGACCCCACCGACAGATAACCGGACCCTTTCACGACGAGTTCTAAGCTGACAGTCGCTGAGAGACTCGAATCGGAAACCAGAATACGAGAGTACAAGCGCTGGAAGTCGCTTTGCAGATCGCGAAACTTTGCCTTGAGCTGAGCTAATTGCTTGTCAGAGATTTTCTTAGCAGGTCCACCCGTGCCAGCTGGCGATTCGGTGACCATGAATTTTTCTTTAGAAAGCGTGCCAGAAAGCGAACCATTGCCGGCGTCCACGGCCCCCTTAACGCCGCCCAATGAAGAGCCAACGTCACTCACCTTAGGAGCACCCGCAGCGCCGCTGTCTTTCTTCACTGTTTTCAGAAGAACAGCCGCTGGATCTTGTGCAAACTCTTTTGCAGCCAACAGATTTAAAAACTTAGAAAACGTCATGCCTTGGAAAGGCTTGGCTTCTGTACGTGCCATCGCACCTCCGGCCTTTGCCGCCTGCTTAGGAGCTTCTGGCTTCGGCGCTGTTTTTGCGTCGATAGATTCTTTAACAGCAGGAATATTGAGAACACCCAGAACAATCGTAAAAAATGCGATGTGCAGACCGAGCGAACTACCAAGTAACCGCCATTCGCGGCCGGTTAATTTGGCGCTTTTGCCTGCGGTGTAAAGCTGCTTTTCATTGCGTGGAGTGAGGTGAAGCGTTTTGCCCTGGTAATGAATGCGGAATTTAGAAGGGTATTCTGCTTTGAATTCTAGGTGCTCCGACATCGACAAGATGCCCAACCGCGACCACTTAGCGCCATCATGCAATAGCCGCCAAATACCATGATCCGCGATTTCCACTTTAGAGGAACTAGGAACGCGCAACTGAATCGACGAACCTTCGAGGTTCCAAGAGATAAACGTGTATCCTGTGACTTCCGTCTCGCGACCCAATCGGTCGACCGACTTTAAAATCAATTCGGAGCTATTCATTAGACGCTCGCTATTCATCGCACAGGCTCCTGGTTACGCACTTTCGAAGTCGCCGGATAAGGGCCTACTCTGAGTAATTCGGTTTCCAATTTCTTGAGTTCCGCTCGGGAGAGTTTCAACAAAGCTTCTGAACCCATTTGGTTGGATTCAATTAATTGAATTTCGGGTCCGCGCAGTTTGCCCTGCACTTCGAGAGTTCCAAGATCAATGACTTGCTTTTTCTTATCTTCGCCGTAGAGAAAGAGAGAAACGCTCATAAAGGCATATCCAATCAGAATAGCGACGCTAGTAGTCCACTTCATAAGGATGCGCTCCTAGAATCGTGCGATCGGCAGTTAGAAAGCTTCTTTTCAAAAGCTGAGAAGAATTCATTCCATTGCTCGGCACTTGAGCCAGCTCCCTGCACATTTTTCTTAAGGTCAGGCACTTTTTCGGTCGCTTGCTGGCAGAACTGCGAAAGCGAATCCTGGGCACGTTCAAAGAACAATCGGTGAGACCAGCTGCGGCGCGCGAGATCGCGTTTTTGGCGATCTAGGTACTGAATCCAATCCAACGCTTGTTGGGCAGCTGCTTTTGAACCCTTGCGCGGAGTGAGCAAATTCTTTTGCTTCTGAGTCAATGTTTGCAAATAAGACGTGTCACGCGAAACCGGACCAGCGCCTAGAGGCTTAATGCCATCGAGCCATTTTTCAGAAGGAGCCTCTTTAAGGCGTTTACCTAAATCACTCAAGAAACGCAGACTTGGGTCAGAAAGATTTCCGCTCGTTGATAGATCGATACGGCCTTCGACCATGGCGGCAAGCAAGCGCACTTCTAAAGACTCAGATTTCACCTTTGAGTAAGCCATTGCACCGGGAGAAGTCAGCGTCTTCCAAACTGCATCGTACATTCCAAACCAAGCCATCGTTTCTACCGAGGCCGATGCCAGCTTTGGAAACTTCAACACGCGTGCGGGATTGAGCAATTCCTCAGCCACCGACTTCGCAGCGCCATTGCCAGCTAATTTCGCTTCGGCTTCTAGAGGAGTCTTCCGAACTAAAGTGACTTCCTCGGCCAAGAACTCCAGCCACAGTCCGTAACCAAATTCGCTCAAGTTAGGATCCGAAGGCACTAACAGAGTTCGTGCCAATAATTCGCGCAAAGCCTCGGGGCTGGTTTTCTTTTCGTTCAGCAATCCGACTTGTCGACGTAACAAGCGCTTCCAAACTCCAGAGGCTGCCGGATCATCGGCTTGCTTCTGAACAAGCGCGTTCCATAGAGTCTGAGCGGCATCGAGCTGCTTCTTCTCTTCTAACTGTTCAAGAATCAAAACTGGCAGCAACGTTGCTTCGTACACCTTTGGATTTTCAGAGACAGATTTTACGAAGATCGTCTGGAACGAATTCTCGGATAAAAGCGAAAGCGCTACGAAGAGCAGTGGATCTTTAGATTCCGACAAGAACGAGATCGTTGCCGAATCGGGCTGGAAGTACCGCACCCAGCGACTTGCAAGGCTTGCGTCCTTTGCCAACGCAGCTTTACACTGTTCCACGATTGCAGGCACTGGCGCGCGCATGCGGCTTTCTGGAGGCATCGGACGGCTTAACCAGGTAAGGCCCGTCTCGCAGGCACGGGGGGCATCGCCATTAGCAACATAGACCGTAAACGGCAGTCGCAGTTCGGTTGGTTTCCAATCCTGCTTCGAAGCCCATGGAGTCAGCAGGCCTTGCGCCGAGGTAACGAGCAATTCCGTTTCACGACGAGGCTTGGCTTTCTTTAATTCCTTTTTCTGTGCTTCTAACCACAACGCGCAACCTTCAGCGACTTGCAGAGCCGTGCTGGAAACATTCTTTTCGTAATACTGAGTAACCCACGGCACGAAGAGACAAGCGCGGCTTCCAGTGCCGCCCATTTTTTCTAAAATTCTCTCGGCCAAAGTGCCGGACCATTTGAGCTCGTGGCTCATTTCGACAACAGGAGCCATTTTCTCGGGCGTGTCGATAACGTCCATGCCCTGCTCGATGCCATTTAATAAGGAATCAAATGCAGTTGCATCGAGTTTCAGACCACTCAAGCGTTCGAAATCGTCGGCAGTGCGTGTCTTGTTCTCGATTAAAGCTTGTCCCAAACTATGGGCTAAATTTGGAGCCACCTGCTGGCGGGATTTCACGGTCTTCTCTGCAGATTCCACCCACAGTTCCCAAGCCAAGTGAGGCTTTTCTAAATTCATCTGGCACCAGCCGCTTTTTAAAACCGCGTATTCGCGCACCAGCGGATCGGGAGCGTTAAAGATGAAATCAAAATCGCGTGCAGCTTCGGCAAATTTGCCAGCTTCGTATAATCGCTCGGCGCGCAGGCGGTGCACGCGGAATAATTCAGATTTGCCCAACACGCTTTCGCTGTGCTGATTGCCGAGGATAAATTCGACATACCGTTCGCGCAGACCGCTGGAAGCCGGGGCGTAGGTCAAAATGTTTGCAATTTGCAGACGACGGACTGTATCGGGGCTGGTGGAAAAAGACTTCTCGAGTTTTGCCATCAACACGCGATCGCGTAACTCACCTTTAGCGGCTTTCTCAAGCGCCTTTGCTAAATCGACGTCTGCAGCATAAGCAACAGTCGATAGACTTAAGAGCAAAATCAGGAACTTCATTTCGAAGCTCCTTTTTCACACTGTGGCTGGATTTTTCGCTCTAGTTTCCAAGGATCTAATTTGGGAACCGCTTGCACGGGAACAGGCCAAATGTGCTTGCTCGCAAACATCTTGCGCGGCGCTGCGGGATCGCTGGATTCACCTTGCGGCCGCTCGTCAGGAGCGGTGGCTGCGACTTCTAATAGCGAGGCAAGCATCTCGTACCGTGGGCGGGAAGCCGCACTCCCCTGCGCCAGCCCTACTTTGACGAGCGCAATCGCGTCATCGTTGCGGCAATGCCGTAGCAAAGCCAAAATCTCTAACAGGCGGACGTCGTCAGCTAAACCCAATGACGAATACTGCGTCCGCACATAAGACGACAAACCAAAAAACCGTGGCCAACGTTGCTTAGTATAAAAAACTTTTACCGCTTGCGACAGCGCCCAGCTCTCGGATTCTGCCGAGCTATGAATGGTTTGAAGAACAACCAGCGCTTCGTCTTGTTTTCCCTGCTGCAGAAGCAAACTAGCTTGCCGAGTGAGATCGAGATCCGATCCAACAGCGAGCTGTGAAGCGACAGCGAGAAAAAGAATTAGCAGTTGAGTCATTAGAACTTAAAGCTCGGGCCAATGCGAAACCCGCTCCTCCACTGCCAATCGTAGCTGCCCGGCTTTTCGAGATCCCATTGGATGCTGCTATGCACACCAAACCGGGGCGAAATTCCAATATGTGTTTCTAAGGCCAGGCCCATGACCGGACCGAGGTTTAAAGTCTTGTACTGAATGACGCCAGCTCTTCCTACCAGGCTGATATCAGCTTGGAGAATGCGCTGAGAGAAGAAATTCACGAGACCCGAGATGGGTGTCACCCGCACGAGTCCAATCACGCTGTAATCGGGTTCAAAGGCTTTTACGGTATAGGCATAAGCGGAGAGTTCGTTCTCAAGTGCAGTCGTGCTAGAGCGCTTGGAAGAAAGGTACTTCGTTCCCTCGATACCAAAAGCCCATTCGGAGCTGGCGAGAAAATACGCAGAACCTTGAGCAGAGAAAACATTCAAATAAGGATTGGAAAGATCGTACCCACCGCCCAAGCGCAGTTCTAAAACCTTGGGCTCTGCGAAAGTCGCTTTAGCGGCATAATAGAGCTGAGTGTTTTCAGCGTCTTTATCTTCGTGTTTGTCGGTTTCGGCAAAAACAGAACTCGAAAAAGCAAAAACAGCAGTTAAAAAATAGGCTGCAAAACTCGAATGTCGGACGATTGGATGCACTCTCACTCCCCTTAACGTCCGCTCGCAAAAACGAGTAGACCGAGGCGTAGGTATCAGGAATCGTGCCAGCGTTCAATGCAACTCCACGCTCAACTAGCCTCGAATGAGGTTGACAGTTTCCGTCATTTGTTAAAACGAAGACAAAAAAAAGCCCCGGGTTTTCCCCCGGAGCTTCTAAATCCTAAATCGTTACTTCGCAGCGCGAAGTTTCCGGCTCTGAGCTTCCACAACCGACCGCGCCCGGTTAATCCGGCCAAGCGGTGCGTGCTCTGCTAGAGCGTTACCAGCAACATCGATTGCATTCTTAGGATCATTGCACTCGTCATCCGTTAAGAGACTCTCCTGCGCAACACTCAGAGAAGCCACTTCGTAAGCGGGAACACCAGCGGCATCCCAATCCAAAGTGGGGTTCTCGACCCATTCTTTCACGCTGAATTTTTTGCCGTTTAATTCCATCGCCGTTGCGTCGAGCGGCTGCACGAAGAACGTGAAGCAGATGGCATCTTTGCTCTTATCCGCAACGTAGGTTTTGAATTCGTCTTGGAGATAATTTTCGCTAGAGCCAGGAGGTGTTTGGTGATCAACTTCTTCGTTACAAGGCACCATCCAAGTTTTGATGGCCAACTTGTCGCCCAATTTAAACGCCGTGCCGCTCCAGTATTCTTTTTTGCGATAGCTCGAAGCGCCTTCGCTCGTCACGTTGTCGCCATTCGCTTTGGTGCGACCAAGGAGAGCTTTTTCTTCAGCACTTAGACCTTCGAAGAACGCTTTGGAGGCCGCTGCAGATGCAACTTTGCCGGCTTCGGCCGCCTTCGTCGGATCGGTTTCTTTAGCAGCTGCGATTTTGGCAGCAATGGCTGGTTTCAAGCCTGCTTCGAGAAACAGATTAAATGCAGTGAGCGATTCAATAGGGAACGTCGTTACGCTATTGAGCGAGAAATCCTGTTTGCCTTTTTTGCCCATGTCCACAGAGAACGAAAGCGCGCGCACATCTGGATCGGTATCCTTACCAATACCTGATTTGCCGTTAGCAAAACGTAGAAACGGTACTGGATAAGCGCCTGGCGTTGCAAAGAGACCTTTGCTGACACTCTCTACGATTTCTTTGGATGCTTGAGGATTCGCTTTGGCTACGTCGACAACCGTGAATTCTCCCTTCGCGCAAACGCCTTTAGAATGCGTACCGCGATTGAGTTTTCCTTTGGTTGCGCCAGCTCCCTGGACGAAGACAAAATTCTTCGCCAAGCGATCCATCAGCGCTTTTTCAGCGGCTTCACTACCGCCTTCATACTCTTCAAATTCTGTCGAAATTGCGGCAGTTGCCGAAACGGCAAACATACAAACCACAGCTAATAGTAAACGGACCATGAATACCTCCCAGGTCGATTAAGGGCGGCAGTCTCTACTAGCACGTTAAAAAGGCAAGTTCAGTTTTGGTCAGCTAGAGAATTTCGTTCCACGGTGGGCTGCAAGCGAACGCGGCATTAATCAAGCCGACATGCGAATACGCTTGCGGGAAATTACCGAGCTGCTCGCCAGTGCGCGGGTCGAAGTGTTCCGAATAGAGCCCCAAGCTATTGGCGGCGCGCGTGGCGCCTTCTAAGACCAATCGGCCCTCTTCTAAACGACCCAAGCGACTCAAAGCTTGAGACACCCAGAACGAACAAATCATAAACGCTGATTGAGGGCAGCCGAAATCATCGGTGCGCAGGTAACGATAGAAAAACGATGGATTCTTAGGATCCATCGCGAGGCGTTTCATGATGTTGTCGACGGTCTTATTGGAAACTTCTTGGTTCGGGAAGCGCAGCACAGGCATTAGTGCCAGAGAACAATCGTAAGTATCGTCAGTAGGACCGTTGCGCAGAGAGCCGTCTTTGATTCCCTTTTCCACCGCACGCTGCGCACGTAGAACTTCCGACGGCAAATCAATCGCAAGATCTTTGATGTAACCCTTTTGTCGAATCCGCGCGACGCGTTCCAAACCTGCCCATGCCATTAAATTTGCAAAGCTGTGTTCTTGCCAGCCGTCGCGGACTTCCCACAGCCCCGCATCGGGGACCGAAATCGTGCGCGAGCAAAGTGTTGCCAAGTGCGAGAGCAAGTCTTCGTGATCTTTTGTTCTGAGATGGCGGAAGCGTTCATCGAAAAATATCGGCGATAAAGTGAGAATCATTTCGCCATAAACATCGTTCTGCACGTGTTCAGCGGCTTGATTAAAATTCCGCACCGGGCCGCTGTTTTTAAAGCCTACCCAGTTGGCTTGAATGGTCTCTGGGAGCGGCAGCCCCTGCGCCAAAGTATAAACGGGAGCCAAACGCTCTTTCGTGGATTCATTTTGGTGCGCCAAATTGAGAAGGAATTTTAGAAAACCTTCCATCTCTTCAAAGTGGCCTAAGTTGTGAAACGCGGAGAGCGAGAAATAAGCATCGCGCAGCCAGCAATAGCGATAGTCCCAATTGCGGGTGTGACCGACTTCTTCCGGAAGGCTCGTCGTCAATGCTGCCAGAATTGCACCGGTGTCTTGGTAGCAATGCATTTTGAGTGTCAGTGCAGAGCGAATAGTCTCGGCCTGAAATAGAGAGGGGATGGAGCAATGCTTTACCCACATGCGCCAATAATCAATCGTCTGAGAGAGAAAGCGTTCGGTGACTTGGGACAGCTCTTCTTCAATGGCCCAATCCCAGGTCAGCGCAAAGTAAACCGGCTCGGTGAGAAGAAAAGCACTGCGCTCAGTCAAATAGGTAAGCGGCATATTCGTCGTTAAACGCATAGCCGAGCCGCGGATTTCAAAACGTAGATGGCTACTGCCGCGATTCGGACCGGCTAAAAGCTTAGACCAACCTTGCACGGGGATGCATTCCACTTTGATGGCAGGACCACCCTTGATCGGTTCTACTTTGCGAAACAGTCCAATCAGGCGAAACATGCGACCGTGTTGCTCAAACCGCGGACAGAAATCAGTAACGCGAATACCATCGCCATTCGGCAACGTGGACTCTGTTACGACGACATTGGTGTTCTCGATGTAATACTGTCGGCGCTGCACATGCGCAGATGTGTCTGCCAATGAAATTTTGAAGTGCCCACCCTCGGGATCAAGTAAGCGCCCGAAAACAGGCTCACTGTCCGGCTGAGGTAAGCAAAGCCAGTCGACGGATCCGTCGTTCTGAATGTGTGCTGAGATCTGACAATTTCCGACCAACCCGAAATGAAACACATGATGGGTGTAATTTAACTTCAAATCAAAGTAAACTCCCGGGCGCCATGAGATTGACTCTCCGATTTGTTTTACCACTAGTTTTTGTTTTGTCGGCGATTGGATACGCCGTGCTTCCTCTCGTCGATAAACTGACGCTGAGCTGGTTTAGCCGCGATTTAGAATCGCGCTCGCAAGTTTTGGCTAGCAGCATGGGACAAACTCTAGCTGAGCTATTAACTCAGAATAAAACAACGCAAATCGCGCCCTACCTGAAGCGCATTCAAGACGCCGGCAGAATTTACGCCATTGGCATTTGCGATAAGACAAGCGTGCTGCGCTACAAAACCGCGACGTTCCCGCCGAACATCAAGTGTTCTTCCAAAGCACTGACAGGTGATCCGATTTCGCAAACAGTCGATTCGCCTACAGGGATGTTGCAGAGCTCTGTCTTTCCGATTCAGAGCGAAGCGGGCATCAGCGGCAAATTGGTTTTTCTTCACGACATGAGTTTTGTGGCGCATCGAAGTGCTGAGACTCGTCGTTATATGCTTTATCTCTTTGTGATTGTCGGGCTGCTGATTTCTTTAGTGACCGTAGTGGTTGCGCAACTGAGTTGGCGAGAATTGGTTTACCGGCTGCGTAAGTCTTTACGCGCGGGCAATGTTTTAAAAGGTATCCGACAACTACGTGGAACGGAATTAGCGCCGCTCGCTAAAGACTTGCGCGCGTTAATGCATGATATCGAAAACGACAAGCGTGCCAGGGACGAGTCGCAAATGAATTGGACTCCGATTTCGCTTAAGCAGATTTTAAAAGAAGACCTTTCGGGCGACGAAGTCATTATCGTCGCTAATCGCGAGCCTTATTCCCACAATAAAAAGGGCAATAAAATCGAGATTCAGACTCCAGCAAGTGGCCTTGTGACAGCACTTGAACCAATTCTACGCGCTTGTTCGGGCACTTGGATTGCGCACGGCAGTGGCACCGCAGATCGGCAGACCGTCGATAAATTCGATCATGTCAAAGTTCCGCCCGATAACCCGTCTTATGACATCAGACGTGTGTGGCTGACCAAGGAAGAAGAAGCCGGGTACTACTACGGGTTCTCTAACGAAGGCCTATGGCCGCTTTGCCACATTGCGCACACCCGCCCGACTTTTCGCCTGAGTGATTGGAAAGCCTACGTCGAGGTGAATAAGAAATTCGCGCGAGCGGTGATTCAAGAAGCCAAGACCGATGATCCAGTTATTTTGGTGCAGGACTATCATTTTGCTTTACTGCCAAAAATGATCCGCGAAGAACTGCCCGATGCGACCATCATCACCTTCTGGCACATACCTTGGCCAAATCCGGAAGCGTTTGGAATTTGTCCTTGGTACGAGGAAATTCTGCAAGGCCTGTTGGGCAGCAGCATCTTGGGCTTTCACACTCGTTTTCATTGCAATAATTTCTTCGATTCCGTCGATAGATTCTTGGAAGCACGCATTGATCGGGAAACTCGGACAATCTCCTTTGGTCAGAAGCTAACTGCCGTGAAGCATTATCCGATTTCAATCGAGTGGCCTCTTAATCCAGACAAAACCAAACTGACGGTTCCAGAGTGCCGCGAATTCATCCGCAAGGAAAACGCCTTGCCGCTTGATAGACGACTCGCCATGGGTGTGGACCGACTCGACTACACTAAAGGAATTTTGGAACGCTTCCTGTGGGTCGATAGCCTACTCACTCAGCATCCGGAATGGCTCGGCAAGTTTTCGTTGATTCAAATCGCCGCCCCAAGTCGATCGAAAATTAGCCACTACCAAGACTTCGAAGCGCAAGTCCGCGCCCTGGCTAGCGAGATTAATTCCCGCCATGGCTACGACGGTTACGAGCCAATTTTGTTGAAAATCGAACACCACGATGTCGAGCAGGTATTTCAGTACTACCGCGGGTGCGACGTCTGCGTCGTCAGCAGTTTGCACGACGGTATGAATCTTGTAGCGAAAGAATTCGTCGCGGGCCGCGACGACAATGAGGGAGTTCTGATTCTGAGCCAGTTCACCGGTGCTGCACGCGAATTACCAGAAGCGCTGATTGTGAATCCGTACAACATCGATCAAGGAGCAACAGCTCTTAACATCGCGCTAGGAATGCCGGTAACCGAACAACGCGCCAGAATGCGCGCGATGCGAAACCTGATTCAAGAATTCAACGTCTACCGCTGGGCAGGCCGCATGCTAATGGACGCAGCCTTCACCAGACGCAGGGCAAGACTCAAAGGAAGAATCCGCGAAAGCGAAACTTCCTTACTACCAAGCTCCATCTTCGAGCGCAGCACCTTCGACCCAGGCTTAACTCGCTAGCAGTCGTCGTTGCGAGCGGAGCGAAGCAATCTCTTCTTACCTGTCCCGGACAGGTGAAATTGTTCCCAGCCCTTTGATAAAGTCTAACCTTGAAAGCGCGCGCACGAGAGTCCTTGCTTTCTTGGCGCCGGAAGCGCGCGAGCTGTAAGCTCGTGCTACTGAGGAGTCTCTGCATCGGTAGGCGGCGCTTGTTGCCACTCGCCATTTAAATGTCGCTCAGTCCCCGCGACGCGAAAAACAATCTTTCTGCATTCAACGGTGAACCCAGAGGCGGAGCTATTTATCGTTCTAAATCCGCACCTCGCCTCCGGCTGCGGTTTGCTCGTGCAACTAAAAAAGCAATAGCACACCGGCGCCGAAGGCCAGGTGCGGCGTAGAACAATAGAAGGTTGCGAGGAGGAAACCACAGTAGAACCAACGAGAGACGACTTCTGCGCCGCAATAGTTGGGTGACATTTAAACGACGAGTGGCAACAAGCGCCGCCTACCGCTGATCGGAACCTCTCCATAGCACGAGCGTACAGCTCGCGCGCTTCCGGCGCCAAGAAAGCAAGGACTCTCGTGCGCGCGCTTTCAAGGTAAAGCTAATCAAGGGGCTCGGACTAAATCACCTGTCCCGGACAGGTAAGAGGAGATTGCTTCGTCGCCACGCTCCTCGCAACGACAACAACACCCGCTACCTATTCAGCTGAAAAGTAGATGGGCACCTTTTGGGAGATTAGCGCATAAACCAGTCGCGAATTAGTAAGCCGCTGGGTGGGGTGTGTTTGAAGCGGGATTGGAATTCTGTCAGTAATGCCGTCTTCAATTTTTCTACGCCGAAGGTGTTTTTGAAGTCCTCGACGTTCTGAAGTGCTGCAACTTCAAAGACTGCGTCACGTAGCGAGGCGCGGTTCATCTTCATCCATTGCAGGCACTGTTCCGACGGGCATTGCACGACTAACGAGAATTGTGCGTAGACCACGCGCAAATTATTTTTCGCGCCGAAGGTGACGTTGAGATTGTCGATCTCGTAATCGTAGGTTCTGCCGTTTGCGGGCGCTGCGTGCGTCGGAACTTCTACCACCGCAGGAGGCGCTGCTGCCTCGGGACGAGGCGTGTACGCTGCGACAATAATCCAGATAATGGCGAGCACGGTGGCGGTGGCTATCGTTGCGGCTATTGTGACGTAAAGCCAGATCATGGCTTTACCGCCCCAGCCAGCGCGTCGATAACCACGCGCCACCTCAGTCCATTCTCGGTCTGAAAAGATGCTGCCTTTTTGCATTCTCTTTACTCTGCGTGTTTATTTCCGTGCTTTTGAATCGCTTTGCGCGCCACTTCCGAGATCTTGGTATTTAACCAAGTGCCCAGACGTGATTGCCAAGTGTAGTGAAGTGCGCGGTTCGCAACACCCGTGATGATGTTTTCAAACCAGTTAGGAAAATATTTTCCTAACTCCACTTTGCCGAGACGCGTATCCGTCACCTGTACTTGCAGCTCTTCTAAGCTACCGCTCTTGCCGAACGATACTGCTGCATTGATTTCTGCCCACTCAACACCAATACCAACCGAGCCTTTGAGTTCTTGGCAGAACGTTCCTGCATTCTGAACGCCACCCTTAGCCTTGCCAAAGATGTCGCCGAAGCGAGCGAACGCTGTGACGCGTCCATCTTCTTGAAGTCCAAGCTTCACATCATCCAAGATGCCTTTGAGGCCAACATCATAGGAATAGAAGGCTTGGCTGCACCAACTGCTTTTCCAATTGGTTTTTTCTTTCCAGCTTCCTTCAAGAGTTTGATTCTCCATGAAGAAAGCATCTTCGAGACTTCCCCAATTGATTGAACTTGCAATCGAAGGTGCTGCGATTGCGGGTTGAACTTGTAATCCGACGACTAATACCGTGGCCAATACGAAATACCGAAACAACATTATCCCCCCCATGATGGTAATAAATACAGGCCTTCAAAACACACACATCTCCCCAAGACGGGCGTGCTTTCTAGTTTGAAAACCTTGTTTCCGACTTCTCTTCGGCGACAAAGCGCGTTCTACGGCGCCAAATCTTCGAAGCAAATGAACCACTTACTGCTTTTGTTGGGTGCTTTTACGACTCCCTCACTTTCAAGGGAGCGTTTAAACAAGTCAAGTTTGTTGCCGTTTATCGTCGATAGAAATTTCGCAAAGCTGCACTTCTAATATGCGTGCGAGTGCTGCAGCGCGATAGCTCCGCACCTTATAAATTTTTCCCTGTAACCAACGACGCAGCGTGGTCTTGTGGACGCCAACCATTTCACTCACCCACCATCGCTTGAGTTCGAGAACGCGCAGCAATCGCTCGACCTCGTCGACATGTAGATGCACCCACGTTGCAGGAATTGATTCTGGTGCAAGAGGCAGACCGGGACTTAAGACTTTCATTTTTACTTCTCCTAGTTGATCGCTTGAGTGTGCAAACACGTTGCCAAGGTGTGGCAACCTAGGAGCGTGCAAAAAACGCAATAAGACAGGATTTGTTTTGGAGTTCTTGTGGCTGGATTCTGGACTAGCGAAGTGTACGGAACGAAACAATCGTCGATTCCGCACGGCGACCATCGCGGTCTTTGGAGACCGCGCGAGCACGGTACAGTGTGTTGGCTGCCAGCCCCGTCAACGTGATTGAGTGCGCGGTGACCGCGTCACTGGACAACGGGCTAGTCTGATCAATCGCACCGGAACCGAATTCAATTTGCGAGTCAGCCGGGAGATTGGTCGTCCAGCTGATCGTAGCCGAGCTGGCGTTCACCAACGTAACCGCAACGTTCTCGACGACAATTGGAGTCGTACGAACTTGCCAAGAGTGTTTAACGCGAGGGCTTTGCAGACCGGCTTTGTCGGTCGCGAAAACTTCAACTTGGTGCGTACCGTCGGTAAGTCCCGTTGTACGCCACGGAGAAGTGCATGCGCTAAACGTAGCGCCATCAAGCGAGCACTGGGCCGCAGTTGCATCGGCACTCATCGAAAAGCTTACAGCCATTGTCGTCGAGGAAGTCGGCGAGAACGACGGAGAGGTCGAGCTGATAGTTACGACTGGTGGACTGGTATCAATCGTCCAGGCGTATTTTTGAGCCGCGGATCTATTTCCGGCTAAGTCCGTAGCAGTGATCGCAATCGAGTGAGCGCCTTCTTTAAGAGCCGAGTAGGCAACCGGCGACGTGCAGTCTGCAGCAGTTGCACCGTCTAGAGCACAAATAAACTTGCTTGCTTCGCTGGCGCTAAAGAGCAACGAGATCGCTGTTTCCGACGTAATGCTCTTGGCTGGAGTAGCAGCACCGAGGGTAACGATAGGAGCTGTGAGGTCGACTACCCACATGCGCGAAAGTTTATTGGAGCTTCGGCCCAAGGTGTCGCGCGCGACGATGGTAAGAAAATGCGTGCCTTCTACTAAACCGCCTTGAGTAAACGAAGCCTTGCAGTCATTGGCTTTTCCATCCAGTTCGCAGGTGAAAGAAAGAGTCGTTTTATTGCCAGCAAAAGTCGCCGCTACTTCGCGTTGTGCTGTCGGCGATTCCGACGGAGCAAAGCTAGACCAAGTAATCGTCGGCAGGACCGTATCAATCACCCAATCCTTTGCGACAACTGCCGAGCGATTGCCCTGGGCATCTTCTGCGTAGAATTCCGCATGGTGCTGGCCATCTACCAGGCCGCCCACTGCCCACTCAGCAGTACACGGAGCAGCGACTTGTGCATCGAGCTTGCAGTAGAAAACTCCAGCTTCAGTCGCCGATAAAGTCGCTGATGCGGTGACTTCCGCAGTCAAATTTGCCGCCGGCATAAAATTAAGTACCGACAATACAGGTGCTGTAGCATCTACGCTCCACGACCAGCTGACAGCAGGTCCGTGCTCGGAGAGTGCATTGAGCGCACGCACTTCAAACAGATGCGCGCCATCTTTTACTGCCGAGTAAGACAGCGGCGACGAGCAAGCTGTCCATGTACCTGAATCTAATTTACATTCAAAACTAGCCGCTCCAGCGGAGCTAAAGGCAAATTCGATCGCGGTTTGATTGGTAATCTTGTCTGCGGGTTCTGCTTTATCAATGGACGTGATTGCAGTGGCAGCGACTTCCCAGGTGTCCAAGTAGGTCTCAGAAATATTCTTTGCCGCATCCACCGCGTACACTTCAAAGCGATGTTCGCCATCCATCAAATCATTGAGAACGAAATCGCCCGAGCATTCTGCTTTTTCGCCGCTATTTAGGCGACAGAAGTATTGCACGGTCTCATTTGATTCGACGTGGATGCTAAAAGAGCGACTTGCACTGCGGTTTTCGCCAGGTGTGCGATCGTACCAGGTAATCTTGGGTGCGATAGTGTCCACTGACCAAGTTAGAGTGGCTTGATCGCTTGAGTTACCTGCAGCGTCGATTGCGGTGACGACAGCCGTGTGTTCGCCTTCAGATAAATCACTGAGCGCCCACGGTGAAGTACAATCCACAGCAGGCTGGCCATCCAGCGAACAGCTAAATTGAGCAGCTTCGTCCGAACTAAATTCCACGCGAGCCGTTTTCGAACTAGCTGGCGACAACAGCGGCTCTGCTAACGAGGCAACCAATTTGGGACTGTGAGAATCGACGATCCACTCGTAGCTAACTTGGGCGGCATTGCCCGCGACATCGGTGGCTTTCACAGTGACTAAGTGCGAACCGTCTGCCAGAGGCTCTAAGGTAAACGGATTTGGGCAGCTTGCTAACAGCTTGCCATTGAACGTGCACTGCAACGTCGCAGTTTCGCTCACGCTTAATTGAGCCGAAAAGCTGGTCTTGGAAGAAGGCGAACGATTGGGATCTAAATTCGACCAGGCTAATACAGGCGCTGTTCTATCGACGATAAATCGATAATCGATACTTGCAGCTTCGGCCCCGTTAATCCAACCGCTAACACGAACAGAATGAGCACCTTCTTGCAGTGAAGTAGCTTTAAATGGAGAGGTACAAGCAACGGCAGCATTGCCGTCGATGGCGCATTGGGTTTCGGCTGCGCGGTTTGCTTGGAACTCAAAATTGAATTCTTCGGCGTTGGATCTTTCTGCAGGTGTTTTCACCCAAGAAAGTTTCAACGGTTCTGAATCCACAACCCAGCGATGAACTGCAGGACGGCCGACATAGAAATAATCGTAGTACCAATTGCCAGGCACCCACCAACGCTGTTTTAAAACTTGGCGAATTTCGACAGCGTGCTTACCCGCCGAGAGGCGATCAAATTTCGTCGGAGAAGCGCAGACTTTGTAAGCACCGCCGTCTAAACGGCATTCCATGTACGCGCCCCATCCCCAATTTGCTGCAGGCTTAAACCAGAGTTGTTTGGAGGTAATACCTGTGGGGCTCGCTGCTGGATCCACTTTGGTAATGTGCACACTCGGAGGCGGCACATATACATAGATCCAAGAGCTCGACACAGGCCCTGCGCGTCCCGCTAACGAGACCGCGCGCACGGAGAGGCGATGAAAGCCATTGGCCAGTTCCGTAGTCTCCCAAGGCGATGCACAGGGAGCCCAAGATTTTTCATCGAGCTGGCATTCAAATTTTGAAATGGGAGCATTTGCTTTGAACGTTGCCTTAATTTCGTCGGTGTAAACCACCCAAGAACTAGGCGAGAAATTTAGATCGGTAATAACGGGAATGCGGTCGCCTTTGTTTTCACTAAAAACCAAGCGTGCCTTTGTGATTCGCTGAGGAGCCGTGATCCAGAAATTGGCGATGCCGCCGCGGCGCTGAGAGTTTTTGAGAGACTGATTAAAGCCTTGTCCCGTTCCCCAATCAAAAGCATCAAGGGCAACAACGAGTTCCCAGCCGGTAGAAGACTTTTCCCAACGCACAGCATCACTGTAACCAAAATGAGAATGGCATTGAGAGCGGCCAAAAAGGCCCATTTCGAAGTGCTTCGCGTCAAAAATGACATTGCTTGCAAAGCTGATTCGTAGTTCTGCGGAATAGGAATCCGTCAGCAATCGGTCTGCAACGCGACCGAACTGAATCTGCTTATTATTGACGCTGCCCTGCACCGTTTCCGTCGCAACGCTTATGCTGGAAATCAACAGAAACGCCGTTAGGTAAAGAGGGAGCGGGAAGATGTTCCACATACGTACCATAACAAAATCCTCCCTTGGGATTTGACTCTAAGTGTACGCAAACATCCTGAAGGTATTAGGGCGTTACCATGCCGCCAGCATCACAATTTAGGGCCCAAATGTGATGGTTCCTTCACATTTGTGCCTGGGGGGTGTTACGATCGGTCTAACTCACTTAATTTACTAACTCTTTAAACTACATGCGCCTATCGATTCGCTACAAGATTTTGGGGGTCTTAGGCGCACTGCTCCTCGCCGCCGTTGCATGCTACACGGTGCTCGCATCGTTTATTTTTACCGAGCAGAAAACCGCGCTGCTGTACGACATCAATCACAGCATCGCCGTAAACGCCGCCTCGCAAGTCCGATCGAGTTTGTTGCAAGCAGCTGATCAAATGAGATTGTTTGCAGTTGCGGAATTACTATCGAAAAAAACGGGATTTCGACTACCTCCGCAAAGTCTGGCGCAAGCCTTTATCCAAAAAGCAGCACTGTTTAAAAAGAATGGCGATGACTTCGTGCCCGCCGCCCTTCCCAGCGACATTCCTAAGCTGGATGTAAGGCCCGACGATATTCACACATTTTTAGAAACCGCCGCGCAACAGCAGTACGCGTTTTCTAACGGCAACCAGATTGCTGGATTTTCAAAAGGTGCGTTTTACCTCGCCACCAAATTAGAAATTTCGACCGGTAAAACTCCCGATATCTACATTGTCTTGGGCCAACTGGCCGGGCAGTTACTATTTGAACCACTGCAATCAGCAACAATGTTCCAGTCTTACTTGGTAAATTCGACTGGGGAGAATCTGCTTCAGATTGGTAAGAACACCATCGAACAGCCGCAGGCGCTAAAGGGGCACCCTGTACTTGATCAAATCAAACGCAGCCCTGCTTCGAGCGGCACTCAATCGTTTGAGTTTGAGCACCGCAGATACTTAGGGGCGTTTGCGCCTGTCGGAGTTTCGAACCTTTGGTTTATCAGCCAAGCGGATGAGAGCGAGATTAGTTCCGCTACTGTGGTGCTGATCCAACGTTCACTGCTATTCGGATTGATCGTCGCCACGCTGACCTTTATCGCCAGCATTCTCTTCTCCAAGCGCCTGACGCGGAATTTGAATGTACTGACTCAAAGTGCTGAGCAAATCGGAAGTGGTAATTGGACTGGAAGAATTCAGATAAAATCTGGAGATGAAGTCGAAACACTCGCTGCGTCCTTTAATTCAATGGTCGATGCCTTGCGCAGCTCGCGTGAAGCGATTGAGAAATACAATCGTGAGTTGGAAGACAAAGTCGCTCTGCGTACCCAACAATTGCAAGAGACCAATGCGACTATCAAAGAAGTCCAAGAGAAGCTTTTGACGACGAGCCAAATGGCAGCAGTCGGTGAGGTAGCGGGACGAACCGCCCACGAACTACTCAATCCCCTAACAGCTATTCTCAGTCGACTGGAACGAAGCCTCACAGTTTTAAAACCAGCCGCCGGCACTCCGGCGCAGCTGCAGGAAATTTTGGGTGCTTGGGAAAGCGACTACAAAAAAGGTGGGTTCCCGCAACTCACGCAAGCTCTTCAAGCTCGATCTACCGTGAAGCCCGATACCACGTTGCTGGAAGAGGATCTGCAGAACCTCAAGGAGCTGGGAAGCTTCTGGACTCAGCAAAGCGATTCGCTATTTAAAGACATTCACTTTGTCCAAGACCAGGCCCAGCGGATTCATCGCATCATCGACAAAATGCGTGAATACGTTCGCTCGTCAGTAAAAAGCGATGTCCATTGCCATGAGGCCATCGATTCAGCCATGAACACGATGCAGGATTTCTTGGCCAAGCACAGTGTGAAAGTCGTAAAAGATTTCCGGGCGACGGCGGACATTGCGACGGTCAATCGAGACGAACTGATTCAGATCGTCACCAATCTGATTCGCAATTCTTTTCAGAGCATCCAACAAGCCGGCGTCGACTCTCCAGGCAAGATAAGCGTCATTACAGTCGATAAACCGGGTGAGATTGCGGTTCAAATCATCGACAACGGCGCAGGTGTCGTACCAGGCACTGAAGGCAACCTTTTTGAAGCAGGGTTCACGACCAAAGCTCCTTCCGAAGGAACGGGTCTTGGACTCTCTATCTGTAGAAGATACGCCCACGCGTTTGGCGGTGAAGTTGAATTTGTTTATAGCGAACCAAAGGGACGAGGCACCTGCTTCCAGGTCCGCATCCCTCTTCAGGATTCTGTTTAAAACATGCGAATAGCGGCTCTCGCACTTCTAGCAGTATTGTCTTCCTACCCTCTACAAGCTCGCACCATCTCAGTTGACCTCACTACCAAACCAGCTAATTCGTCTTCAACGGCAGTATTAAATCTCGCTCGCGGCGAAGTGCATCTGCCTTTTGTCGTCGACAGATCCGAAGGCGCCGGCGGCGGTGCCACTGGCGGCACAGATGAAGATGATTCGCTCGATATGGGCCGCGGCGTCGATGGCGATTTTAAGCCTTCGACTTACGCCGCATTTGATTCCGCTGCGGGAGCCAACTCCGCTGTCGTCACTCTGGATACTTCGCGCACTTACGAATTTCGCAATTTCCAACTCGATTCTGGAGTCACGTTACGCGGCACTGGAACAGCCGCCCTCAAAATTCGCGTTCAAGGCACAGCGATTATCGACGGTACGATTGATCTTAGTGGTAACGACGGTTCGTTTTCGGCAGTGGCCAAAGCAACCGGCGGAACGACCTGTTGCGGTGGCAAAGCAGGCGGCGTTGCGGGCGATCCGTTTGGCACCACAGCTGGCACTGCGGGTGTAAGTGCAGATGGCGCTGTAGGCGGAGGAACAGGTGGCGCCGCAGGCAATCCCGGCGGCGGCGGTGGTGGCGGAGGGCACGCGAGTTCGGGGCTCACCGGCTCTACTGGAACCGTTCCCGGCGGCACTTACGGTGATGCATTTGTGTCAACATTGCTCGGCGGCTCGGGTGGTGGCGGAGGGGGATCTCAAACCACCAGCAACTTCTTCGGCGCATCTGGCGGTGGTGGCGGCGGGGTTCTAGATTTTCATGTCGGTGGCAAAGTAACTATTTCAGCATCTGGAATTATCCGCGCGAATGGCGGTGTCGGTGGGCAAGCCGGAGCTGGTACTGCGGGCAATGGAGGCGGCGGCTCGGGTGGCGCCGTGATTCTGTTCTCCGGTAGCACGATTGAAAACGCGGGAATGCTTCGAGCCTTAGGCGGCACAGGAGCCGGCGGCGGACTGGGTGCCGGCACAGGTGAAGGCAGCGACGGCAGAATTCGATATTGTACTTTTATCGGCGATATCACGCCGATCGCATCCGGTTCCGATGATCCGGCGCCACTCACCGCACCGTTTGGCCAAACTTTCTACCGTAGTCTCGCTGCACCCTACACTGTGATTTCTGGAGTTTACGACTCAGGGAATACCGCGCCGACGTACCTCTCTGTTACCGAGGACAAGGTGGTGCCAGCAGGTTCTGCGCTAACAGTGCAAATTGCCGGCAGCTCCGACGGGTTTGCTTCAGATGATACGGGTTGGAAGGCTTTAACGGATTTAGATTCATTGAAGGAGAAGCGGTACTACCGATTTAAGGCTAGTCTATCGACGGGAAATCGAGTCGAGACTCCTGTACTACGTGGACTCACAATTGATGTCGCAGATCGCGAGCAACCGGTGTTTCATTTTAAGTTAGCAAGTTGCGCAGGAGTAACCACTTCCTATGGCGAGCCACTAAACCCCATCCCGCTTACAACCGCGCTGACCCTGATGGGGCTTTGGTTGGTATTGACGGCTTGGGCGGGCCGTCGATATTCCAGCAAATCCACAGCCAAGTATTCCACTCCGCCGTCCACTCCGGTCGGCCCGTAAGAGAATGCTGACGGTAGTAAGGATAGAGCGAGACTTCCCAAATCGGCGCTACTTCATCCCAAATTCCCCCAAAATTATAAAGCGAACTAAATTGTGCGCCGACCCCTCTGCGCCCAATGGGCGAAGCTTCTAACTGGGCACGAAAGACCCAACGATCCGCGGCCCTCTCTAATAGTCCAGGCAGCAGTACCCAGCTGCGGCCGACCACCAATCCAAAATAGCTTTTATTGCCGATAGAAACAGTTTCGGCGCCGGTGCGCTGCAATTCACCCTCTCGTCGATATCTCAGGCCTCCGTACCAAGCGGATGTGATTTTTCCAAAGAGCGCTGAAGCCTCTAAGCGATACGCAGAAAGGGTTGGTTGGAAATCCGTGATCTCAGGATCCTGCGAGAGATACTTCCACGGTTGATAGCCTAAGACGAGATCGAGTTTGCTATTACCGCGCGTGAATTGCGCGCCAGCTTTCAGCGAGTTCCAAGCAAATCCGTTGCCCTCGATATTAGCCGCGCCGGAGGATCCTCTTTGCAATGCCCAGCCGCCGCCGTAAGCCATGCTGAAAGAGGAGAACGCGATGGTGGGCGGTGGCAATGCAGCAATCCTGCGCTCTTCTTCTTGCTCGGCGCGGATTTTTTCTTCGGCTGCAACGGTAGCTGCGATTTCTGCCAGCGCGCGATTCGCATCCATGCGTGTGACGCCGCTAAAATTTCCCAAATCGCCGTCAGCATCTACACCTGCTACGCGCCAATAATACTCCGGCGCCTTGGGCAGCTCCACCAGCGCACGCGTTTCCGATACCCGTACTTCTAGGAATTTGGTTTCAAATTTTGGCGTGGCGCTTACTTGCAGGAGATAGCGTTTCGCTCCCGGCACTTTGCCCCAATTAAATTCCATTCTCAAACGAGCGCCATGAAGATCCACGGGCTCTGCGGCCCATGCCGATGTAGATGTCGACGACAAGAGAGAAGCCAATAGGAATAGCGGCTTCCACCGCGATCCATGCGGTGCCTTTTTCGATGCGGGCTTGCGAGGACTCTGCAAAACTTTTGCACCAGTCGTTCTGGGCGCTTCGATTCTAGCCTTCACGCGAATCGCAAGAGGCGCTGAAGGCAACCAGTCGCCCCCTCCCTCTGCTGTCACACGCCAAAAGTAGTTGCCGGTAGCTCCAGCCAACCATTCAAAGCGGTTGGTGGAAATCTGTATCTTAACGATGTCGGATTTAAACTCAGCATCCGTCGCAACTTCCACGACGTAACCTTTCGCCTTTGGGATTTTTGCCCAGACAAAAACGGCTTTGGAATTCTCTTTCACACTACCTGAGCCTACCGTGCGGGCCTGATACGATGGCGCCTGCGGCTTCACCGGCGCTGGAACTGGCTCCGGTTTGGGCTCTTCTTTTGGGGACGCTGCCAATGCGCGCTCTGCTGCCGACGGCACTTCCAACTTGCCAGCGTTCGTTACCACCGCCTGCTCGCCGGGCTTCAATTCGACCAAAATGTTTTCTGGAGACTCTGGAATAGTCGCGTGGCCTTGCACGACATCGATTTGCGCTGCGCTCGATACCGGTTCGGCCTGGAGAACGACTTCCGATTCTGGTTTAACGTCGACGCGCTTGGCGCGAATGTGGACGCGTTGCGTTTTGCCGCCGCTGAGCAGCCGGATCTTGCCGCGATTGAGTTCGAGTTCGAGAAACGCGGCTCCCGATTGGTTAATCGGAAAATGAATCAAAGAATTCGGACCCATCTCTAAACGCGTACCATCAGACAATTGAACGGTCGCCGCAGCACCCATTCCGGTCATCAAAGTGTCTTGCCCGTGCACCGGGTCGCCCGATGCCATGGGAGTCCAAGTCAAACTCGATTGAGCGCGATTGCGAACCGCCAGCCGTTTATCGACGATTTCGCCGATTCGAAAGCCAGTGGCGGTTTGCGAAAAGTACTCTTTCCAAGTGATGGGCAGAGGGATTTCGATAACGCGCAGCAACCAAAACAGGTAGGCGATTTGAATAAAAAGCGCAGTCGTTGCAAGCGATAGTAACCACACATCGGAGTTGCGTTCGCTTCGGACCATTAATCCCATCTTAACATGGCTTTACGCGGGGAGCTCAAGGCTTCGGTAGGAATCACCGATACGACGTCGAAGGAGTCTGATTTGTCCGATGTCGCAAACAATCGAATCTTGGTACTCGACGATGAGCCTGGGGTCATTGATGCGTACCGATTGATCCTGGAGCCTGCGACCAACATGCCGCAAGCCCGGATTGTTTCGTCGCGCTCGGGTGCTGCAGCAGCAGTCGCTCCGCAAAGCGCAGTCGCTCCTTTTGCCGTGACCTACGTTCAAACTGGCGAACAAGCATTGCAGGTAATTGAGTCGGCAGTAAAAGCTGGGCAGCCCTTTGCTGGCGGATTCTTCGACGTCAAATTAGGCGCTGGAATCGATGGTATTGAGACGATCCGACGTGCCCGCGAAATCGATCCCGGCATGCTGTTCGTGATGGTCACCGCTTATCAAGATCGTTCTATCGACGAAATCTCCCGAATTTTTGGGCGCGAGTTTGCAGACCGCTGGGATTTTTTGACCAAGCCATTTTCTAGCAACGAGATCATTCAAAAATCGCGCAACCTGATTTCAAATTGGGATCGTCGCGAGAAGAACCGTCTCTATCTGTTGCAAATCGAAGAGCAGCAAAAGCAGCTCGTACTTTCTGAACGTCTCGCAGCCATCGGCACGCTCGCCCGCGGTATTGGCCATGAATTTGGAAATATTCTCAATCGCATAATGGGCATGAGCGAACTCGCTCTAGCTAAAAAAGATGCCAAAGAAATGGAATCCACTCTTCACGTAGTGGTCTCCGCTTCAGAACGCGCCGGCCACATCGTTCGCAACTTGCAAGCACTCGTAAAGATGCAACCCGAACGCTCGCCTGTCGACGTACACGAACCGATTCGCCAAGCGTTGGCCTTAGTGGATCACGAACTGAAAAAGGCTTCGGTTCAACTCGTAGAGACTTTTGATGTGACCTTGCCGCAGATAAACGCCAACCGAGTCGAAATCGGCCAAGTGATTTTAAATCTCGTCATCAATGCTACGCACGCGATGGCAGAAAACGGCGGCAAGCTGACGATCAAGACCTACAAGGATCAAGGCGCAGTTTGCATTTCCGTATCCGATACGGGGACGGGCATTCCCGCTGAGAACATCAGCAAAATTTTTGAACCGCTCTTCACTACCAAAGGCGATAAAGGCACCGGCATTGGTCTGAGTGTCTCCAAAAAAATCGTAACCAATCACAACGGCCATCTAAGGGTCGAAAGTATCGTCGGTAAAGGCAGCACTTTTACCGTTATTTTGCCTGCTTAATTGGCCGCATAACGCATCCAGATAATTTTACCGCGCACTGAGCCTATCGACGGACGGCATTTCAGTCCTATACTAGGCGCGTGACTCCCCTCCGTACCGCAGCTATTTTTTTGGTGGGGATTGCTTGCAACTTTGTTTTTGCAGGGACGCCGGCGATTCCCACCAGGCTGCGAATTGTACTGCCGAGCTATCCGGGCCACCTTCATTACCCCGTTAGCCCGCAGCCGCAAGCGCAAGCCATCGGCTCTTTGGTCGCCGAAGCGCTCGTCGCGAAGAATCTTTGGACTGGAAAGATCGAACCGCGGCTTGCCTCGGCTGTCCAGGAACTTACCGATGGTAAAACTTTCCTGTTCACGCTAAACCCGGCCGCTCGCTTTTCGAATTCTGATCCGGTGAGCGCAGACGACGTGCTCTACTCTTGGGATTTACTTACCGCGCCCGACTCCAAAGCCAGCGCCCTGGCCGAAGTCTTCATTGGATGGAAGCGGCCCACCATCGACAAAGACGGCCGTCTACGTTTCCAAGCAGCGCAGCGTCACTATCGAAATATAGAATTACTGACGGAAATCCCCATTCTCTCAAAAAAAGCCCACGCCAGTATCGGCTACCACCGCGAGACGCTCGTCGGCTCCGGGCCGTACACGGTCGAAACGGTGGAAGACGGCACCGCGGTAACGCTCACCCGCAACACCAAATATTGGGGCAAATCGCGGCATTGGGCGCGGGCCTTTCCGCACGCCGACCAGATCCGATTTGTTGTAGTTAGTGATCCACGCATCGCTTGGGAGAAGCTGCGGGCCGGAACTGTCGACTACGTTTACAATCTATCGTCGACTCTTTGGTTCAATGACATCTTGCCCGCGCTAAAGAAAGGGTCGCCGCTGCAGGCGGTGCATTTGCGATCCAAACAACCCGGCGGCGTGGCTCTATTCTTCTGGAATCAAGCGCACCCCGTGCTGAGCGAAAAAGCTGTGCGCTGCAGTCTGCAATCGCTCATGGATCGTCGTTACTGGACTCAGACCCTATTTCAGAACGCATACACGCCAGCGCAGGGTGTATTTCCCTCGAATATTTCAGCGCATGATCCCGCCTTGCGCGAAGCTGCGTTCTCTCCCGATCAAGCGCAGCGCGATCTCCTATTCGCAGGGTGGGTAAAACAAGAGGACGGATTTTTGTACAAAAACGAGCTCAAGCTGGCGTTTGAGATGCTTCTAGATAATCCCGCGCAGGAACGCCTGGCTACGATCTACCAAGAACAACTGCGCGAAGCCGGGATTGAAATGACTATTCGCACCGTCGATTGGGCCAGCGCAAAAGAGCGGCTTTCTCGACGGGAGTACGACGGAGCGCTGGTCTATCGGCAAGATCCAGAACTCGATCTGCTGCTAGAGCAGTGGGGCACAGCAACAGCTGGCAAAACCCCGTCGCTCAATCGCACCGGTTATAAAGACTTACAAATCGACGAGTGGGCCAGCGAACTATCTCAAATCAAATCTGCCGAAGAGCGAAATCACCTCTATCGAAAAATCGAACGCAAGCTAGTGAAAGAGTGCGTGGTCGGACTAGGCTGGGAGAATTCAGTTACGCGACTAGCTCTTTCGAACGCGCACCTCAACGCGACTCGCCCTATTCCGCCTTACTCTGATTGGACCAATGCCTTTTGGGCGATGTCGTCTGGCCCTGCACCGCTCACCGAAACACCGAGAAATTCTCTCTCTGCCAAGAAGCCGATTCCGCGGGCGATGCGAATGGAGCGGCTATGAGACGGGTTTTACTATTAGCTATCAGCTTCGCACTCTGCGCCGCACTCACCACTTGGCTTTGCTCCCTAGCTCCCGGCAATCACGCAGACACCCGCAAAGTGGATTCGCGCTGGCAAAACTACAGCAAAACGACCCGCAATCGCACCAGTCGTTCTCAATGGCCATCGCTGCCGTTGCTATTCAAAGCGCGCACCTACTACTCGTTGCAGTGGGAAAAGCCCGTATACAGTTTAATTGGTCGAGCGCTACTGCATACAATTACGATGGCGGTCATCGCGGGCGGCATGGTTTTGATTGCGGCACTCACACTGGGTTATGCCTGGATGGTGTTTCCCCAACCGCTCTTTCGCTCTGTACTCGACGGCACTCTAGGCGTTCTATCGTCGATACCAAGTTTGATTGTGCTCTTGCTGCTTATTAGTGTTTTTGGAACACTGATGATGCAAGCAATCGATTCACCACAATGGGGTATGCCGATAAAGCTGCTGATGGGCGCAACCCTTTGGGCATTGCCCACTGGCTGCACTTTCACCCACCTCTGGATTAGCTCATTGCAGCGCTTCGCTACTTTGCCCTGTAAGCAGACGGCGCTGGCTCAAGGAGTTTCTCCCCATCGCTTGTACTGGCTACACGCGACTTGGTTTGCGCTACGCGAAAACGGACAATCGCTGTATCAAATTTTTTTGGCGTTTTTAATGGGCGGGGTAGTGATTGAAACTTTCCTCGATATCCCGGGACTTGGTCAACTCACTTGGCAGAGTTGGCAGTACCGAGATTTCCCATTGGTAATGGGTTTGGCACTTTTCTTCTGTGTTCTGTATTGGGGAATCGATAGAGGGAGAGATCCATGGCTACCAACCGCTTAATGAGTCCACCGCGCGTGCCAGTATTTGGCGCGTGCCGGTCGGCAGATTTGATGTACCTAGTTGTGGTTTCGACGATGGCGCTTGCGGCCGCGATGATCTGGATGGAGCGGCATCCGACGACTGGAAGTTGGAAACGAGTGTCAGTGAAATCCGAGCGCCGTCTTATTTCCACGCCGACGTTTTTCTGGAGTCCCGGTACCGTCGATAAACGATTAGCAGTTTTACCCGCGTCGCCAACAAGAACCCATCTCTTGGGCACGGACGATCGCGGTCGCGACATTCTTTCGCGTCTCGTTCACTCTCTGATTCGCGATTTTAGTTTTGCTCTAGCAGCACTCGCCGCCGTGTTTGGCGTGAGCTTTGTATTGGGCGGATTTCCGTCCTATTTCGCTCTGCCGTATATTCAGCCGCTTTTGACCGAGCAACAGCAACGAGCCAATCAGATTTTGCTCGGCGCTGGAGATTTTCTGAGACCGGTGTGCCGCGCCCTTCCTATTTTCTTTCTAGCAGCCGCTCTGGCAGAAAGTGGATTTCGCAACCACTTGGCGCTGCTGCTGATTTGGATTTGCTTTTGTTGGGGGCCAGTGGCGCAACAAATCGCCGGGTGGATTCGCCAATGGTCGATTCAATCGCACATCCAGGCGCTCGTGGTGAGCGGCATTCAAGTGCAGCGTATTTTCCGTGTGCATCTAGCGCCGTTCCTGGCACCGCGCATCTGCGCGCTGGCTCCCAGGTTAGTGATGGAATCCGTCGCGATCGTATGTGCATTTCAGTTTTTGGGATTGGGTTCAAACTCGCAAGCAAGTCTGGCAGAATTTTTTAAGCAGTTTCAATCACACCCAACGGCGTGGTGGCTACTGCTACCTGCGCTGGTTGCGTTAGGGGGGATTTACTTGGGATTGATTCGAGTGGAGAGAAAATTAGTGCGAGTGTTGCAGCCTCAGCTCTAAACAACAGACGTCTAGGCGACTTTCTTCTTCTCAAACACACCACTAGGAAGAACAATCTGGCCGCCAGTTTCCAAGAATTGCCACAATAGATAGCCAGGCAATGGTGGAGGAACAGCGCCTAAGAATTGGGCAGCGCCCTGGAGCATTTCTGCTTCCGGAGATTTATGTGCAATCAAAAGGTCTTTGGGTTCGGCCTGTGTGCCATTTTTCCCTAACGAGACTTCAGCGAGATAGCCCGTTTGCGCCGGCTGTTGGAACTCGCGATAAACCCACTGTCCCAACCACTTCAATTGAATAGCCTGAATACTTTTTAGGTCGGCATGGTACCAAACCAATAGTTCGGTTTGACCGCGTGCTTGGTACCACAGACGCGGAAACCCCTTGCGAGAGTCTTCGGTGTAGCAACCACTCGTGGGCTGAAGATCATTGGCGTACTCGGTCGGCTCTAAAAGCTGACGAAGCAAATCAATCAGCTCCAAGGATTTATTGATAATCCGCAATCCCAAGATGCCATGATCCGCGTGCACTGTCTCAAGGCCCACACCAAAAATCTGATTATCAATGACGATATCGCCGTTTAGTTTAACGCCTTTTTCCAAACCAAAGGGCGGGGGGTTCGGCATCCATAGGCCAATTCCATCCTCGTTAAAATTCCGCAGCACGTACCGATGCCCATCCAGCACCAGGAAGGGCTGTTTGTTATCCGGCAGTGTCAGAGTTAAAGCTCTGGGTCTTTTTCGGGCTTGATTGGACATTCCCATGCTTATCGACGGAAACGGGCAAAGACTTGTGGTGCGGCGCGCATTTTGGTACTTCCCAGGGGTGTTCGAACTCAAAGTACAAACTCCTCCTGAATGGGCAGATTACGCACTGCGCGATTTCAATACTTTTGTCCTAGATCACGCGGCTTGTGAGCGCAAAGCTTCGGCTGTGGGCATGTCCTTCGTGGTTCGTTATCCGGACCGTAGAGAAATGATTGAGCCGATGATTCAGTTTGCCCGCGAGGAGCTCGAACATTTTCACCAGGTTTACCGTCTGATTGAGGCCCGCGGTTTGAAGTTGGGACCCGACGAGCCAGATGCCTACGTGAATATTCTGATGCAGACAGTTCGCACCGGCCGCGAAGAACGGTTCTTGGATCGGCTGTTAGTGTCGGGGGTGATCGAAGCACGAGGCGCTGAGCGATTGCTGCTCATTGCAGAAAAGATCGAAGACCCCGAAGTCCAGCGTTTCTACCACCGCTTGGCGCGCGCGGAAGGCCATCACAAGAATTTCTTCCTGCGCATCGCCGAACAGTATTTTTCCATTGAAGTAATTCGCACTCGACTCGACGAACTTCTCGAATTCGAGAAAGCAGCGATCCTGTCGGTGCCTTATCGACACGCTCTACACTAATGAACGCCCGTATCGCCGATTACTTATCTAAATACGCCGAACCAGAGACTCACTTACCCTTGTCGTCGTTACCCGTTTGGGACGAAGCAGTTGTGCTGCCTTGTTACGGCGAGAATCTCATCTTGGATCGCGCACTAGATTCGCTTGAACAAGCGGCCGCACATAGCTGCATGCGTGCCCTAGTCTTGGTTCTTATCAACGGTAATAACATCAGCCGAAAGTACGGCGATGAAAACCGAGCTTTAATCGCGCGCGTGGCGCAGTTACCCGGTGCACCCGGTCCACTGGAGAAAAGCATTCTCCATTCGCGACAGCATCTCGAAGTGCTCTATGTCGATCGCACCTTAGAGGGCGAGGCGAATAATCAGGGTGTCGGTTGGGCCCGCAAGTATGGCTCCGATATTATCTTGCGCCTCATGGCCGCAGATAAAATCCGCTCGCAGTGGATTTCGACGACGGACGCAGATGCTCAAGTAGATTTGGATTATTTTGAACGGCGATCGCTCACTTTGTCCACAGGCTTGGGAGATAAGGTGGGAGTGATTGTGCACCCGTTTATCCACGAGGGTGCCGAGGACAAGAGGTCGCCAATTGGCATGTACGATACTTGGTTGCGCTATTACGAAAGCGGCTTGCGCAGTGCCGGAAGTCCCTATGCGTTTCCAACAATTGGCAGCTTGCTCACATTTCACGCCGATACTTACGCCTCCGTCCGCGGTTTTCCGCAGAAAGACGCAGCAGAGGATTTCTATTTTTTGTCGAAGGCGGCAAAAGTCTCGCAAGTTGCGATTGGTGGCGGCTCGGTGCGCTTAGCTTGCCGACCCTCTTCGCGGGTGCCTTTCGGAACGGGTGTGGGAGTCAAAAAAATCGAGGATAAACTAGAGCAAGGCCAAGGTTTCGGACTCTATCATCCGCAAACATTTTCTTGGTTGCGACTGGCGCTGGAGCAAGCGGCGTATCAGCTGGCACACTCGCCTCAAGATCCCCCGCCATTGGATATCCCCGAAGAAATCAAAACGCCGCTGGCCCAAAGCGGATTTTTTCGCGCGATTGAGGAGGCTTCGTTTCGCAAGACAGTGAAAGACCGCGTGCGGACTTTCCATAGTAGCTGGGATGCATTTCAGACTTTGAAGTTCGTACACTTAGTACGTGATCAAGTACTGGGAGAGATTCCCTATCAGGCGAGTTGAGAGCGACCGGCGGTTTGGCGAATGGGGAGCAGAATGCGGAAGAGGGTTCCTTTGCCAGAAATACTTTGAGCATCGATCTGTCCACCGTGCCGTTGCACTAAGCCATAAGCGATGCTCAGACCAAGGCCGGTGCCTTTGCCAACTTTTTTCGTCGTAAAAAACGGATCAAATATTTTCTCTAGTACGTCAGGAGGCATTCCAGAACCATTGTCCTCAATCTCAATGGCAATGCGGTCGCCTTCCCAAGTCTTGGTGCGCACCCAAATATCCCCGCGATGCGAAATCGCGTGAGCAGCATTAGAGAGAAGATTCATAAACACTTGGTTGATTTGCGAGAGATTGCATTCAACAGCAGGCACATTGCCAAATTCCTCATGCACTTGAATGCGGTCGCGGAATTCACTCGATAGCAGGCGAATCGTGCCTTTAAGTCCTTCGTGGAGATCAACGATGGAGAACGAGGCTTCTTCAACGCGCGAGAACGAACGCAGTCCCAAGACGATATCTTTGGTGCGTTTTGCTCCGTCGACACAAGACTTCGTTAGCTCCACCATGTCTTTCAGAATAAAATCAATCTCTAGAGTTTTTTCCAGCGCTTCTAGCTCTTGGCGAGCGCTCTCGGGTAAGTGTGATTGGTACTGCTTAAAAGCATCGCGCCAAGCTTGGATCTTCTCTACGTAAGAAGACAGGTGGTGCATATTGCTATAGATAAATGCGATCGGATTATTGAGTTCGTGCGCAACGCCGGCCACGATCTGCCCCAGCGAAATCATCTTGGCGCTCTGCACGAGTGTGCCTTGGGTGTTCTTAATTTCTTCGTTTTTATCGTGTAATTCGACGAGCTTTTGTTCGAGTGCTCGACGGGCCTCGAGCACATTGCGTGACATCTCATTGAAGGAATGAACAAGGTATTCAATCTCGTAAGCGGAATCGATTTGGGGAATGTGTTCTACCCTGCCCGTTTTCATCCGCTTCATACCGACCACTAGCATCTCCACCGGCTGCACGATGCGATTAGAGAAGATAAATATGAGCAAGACAGCGGACAGTCCCAGCAGCGCTGTCACGCTCACCATCGCGGCTTTTAATTTTGCCATCGAGGCATCGGCCGCCGTCATTGACAAGAACAAACCAAAATATCCCCACGGCTTTTTGCGACTAAGGGGACTGGGAAGTTCGTAGATAAATACACCAAAACGATCTGCGCCTAGACTCACAAACAGCGGCTCGGTTTGCCCTGGCACATAGGGTAAGGCTGAAAACTTTTTCATCGCGTCGTTAGAAAGTGCAAAGCTCGCGGCTCCAGCACTTAAATCGCGGTTTAAGAACACTACGTCCAATTGCTTGCGGCCGCGCAATTCGGCAAGCTCTGCACGGCCCAGCCGCGATTGGCCTTCTAAGATCGCGATTAATCTGCCTTTAGCGCGAACGGCTCGGCGAGAAAAAGTAATCACGCCATTGCCATCCGGAGCAAAAAACCGCTCGAGCGTCTCGTGCTTTGACTGCAGCTTTTGCACGCCTTCTTTAGGCAAGTATGAAACTTGTTTATCCGACAGACTCAATCGGCTCGCTAATAGTTCGCCCGACGGCTTGTAAAGTCTCCAACTAAAAATCGCAGAGCCCTCGTCCAAGACTTTGTCTAGTTTAGAAGTCTGCTTAAGAGCAATCGCTGATTGCAATTCACTGGAACCAGAGAGCTTGCGAGCTTCGCTCTGCAATGCCTCTTCCCGGCTGCGCACTTCCGCAACCAGCGAATCTCGCTCAGAGGCGGCGCGGGTCTTTAACGCTTGCAGTGTGTTTTCTTCGAAAACTTTGGTGGCGTAGATGCTGATAAAGAGGACGGGGATAACGGAGATAGGAATGAAATACAGAGCTAGCGTACTTTTGAGCGAGCGCGTGCCTACACGAAATTTAGAAAGAACTGAGTCGAAGCGACGTGGTGCTTGCGGCATTGGTTCCTAAGGAAGAGAGAAGAAAACTTTTAGAAGTACCAGTGAACTCCCATTCCAGCGTAGGTGCCGCTGGCGAGATTAAAGAGCTTAAATAGATATTGAAGCTCCGCAGAAATCGCAAAACCTTTTGGGTGCATAAACTGCACTCCTAGCGTGGGGCTAACTATCCAAACGTTAAATCCTTGGGAGTAATCGGTTACTCCTTCCAAGAAACGCTTGGTTAAAACAGTCGGTCCGATATTCTTCTCGGCCGTGCCGTCGGTCCACCAGCGCGAGACGCCCAAACCTAAATACGGGCTGACCCATTCGCCCATCAAGAACCATCGGCCCTTTAACATCAACGTCGAGAAATCGATGCCTGAGCCCAATCCGCCGGTAATCGAAAAATTCTCGGTGACATTCACATCGGCTTCGACCCCGAAAACCGCGAGTCCCCCGCCTGCGCTAATGCCTACGCCGAAGCGGCGGGACATTTTTAGTTGCTCAAGTCGTTCGGAAGCGTTGCCAAATCCCAGTGACGGAACGAGGAACATCAAGACGGCGAGAATGCGGATCAAGACATAAAACATTGGCTTAAGCCCCCGGTTAATTGAGGTAGTATAACGAAGCTAGAAGATGCGGGCGCGAACGCCTTCTTCTTGGAGAAACCTTTTTAGCGCTTTTTCGTCGATTTGGTTCGCGCGGCGAATAACTTCACGTAGCTCGTCGAATACTCGCTGGGTTTCTGGATTTCTCAATCCACCCGTTACGCTACGCATGTCACCCGTGACTGCTTCTAAGTTCTCTAACAGCGCAAAAAACTTCTGGCGGTTTTTTCCGGAGCCCAAATACTGATTGGCGTCCTTTACAAAACTCTTCATGTGCTTGAGGAACTCGGTCAAAACTTCGTCGTTCTGCTCTAAGAATTCCTGCACGCGCCCGAATACTCCATAGCCTTGGCTAAGCAACTGATCGATGCGAGGCGGATCTATTCCGCGCACGCTAGCACCTGAAGCAAGTGGCTCACCGCTGCCGGGTGTGATCTCGACGTAGCGCTCGCCGATAATTCCGGCCATGTTGATGAAAAATTTCGAATCCGCGCGAACCGCAGGCAAAGCGCGGCGGCCGACGGTCACTAAGAGCTCAATTGTCTCGTCGCTATTAGCGCCGGAAACAAAATCAATGCGCTCAACGCGTCCAACTTTCACGCCGGAAACGCGCACCGGAGATCCCACTTCTACTCCGCCCGCAAACGCGTAGCGCACTTTAAATTCAGCGGTTCCAGTGAAAGGACGGAAAAGTCCCATCAACCAGCCGAACGCGAACATCAGCAGTACGGCAGCTAGAACTAAGCAACCAACTAAAAACTCTTTTGTAGGATGAGTGGGCATGAGGGTATCCGCAGGAGTTTGTAGCAAAACCTACTCTCTGCGTCATGTGTTGCTTTTATTGGGAATGAAAGAACTGCTAGGAGATGTATTTATTATAGCGTGTAAAAGAGGTACGTGACCACGAAATCCGCAAGGATGACGACGATAGATCCTTCTACAACCGCGGAGGTGGCGGCCATGCCCACACCCTCACTCCCCGGCTTTGCTTTAAACCCGTGATAACACGCAATTAACGGTAGCAAGTTTCCGAATACCGAAGCCTTTATAATGCACCCAATCAAATCGCTAAAATGAGAGAACGTGAACATCGAATTAAAATATTCGCCAAAGCCGTAGCCCAGCTTAATCGCGGCGATCGTGGCGCCACCCAGAATCGCCACACCAATGGAGAGAATCGTTAGTAGGACAGCCGCTAACCAAACCGCGATCCACCGAGGCACGACCAAGTAATCGAAGGGCTCAATCGACAATAGGCGCAGGGCGTCTATTTGGTCGGTAATCTTCATCGTGGCAATTTCGGCAGCAAGCCCTGCTCCCACGCGCGAGACCAAGAGTAACGCCGTCACTACCGGCCCCAGTTCCCGAATCAAAAGCACAGTGGAAAAAGCCGGAACAAGCGAATCCTGGTGAAGCACCAGCTTCATATGGAACGAGAATTCCAAAACCAGAATGAGACTCACCACTCCTATTGAGAAGAAAATCACGCCGGCACTTTCTACGCCGACCGAATAGAGCTGATCGACTGTTTGGCGAAACCGAAATCGCCCGGTGCCCAATTGGCGCGCCAGAAGTTTTAAAAACTGGGTAAAGAAATACGCAATCTCCACTGGATGCGACAAAATCCGCAGCGTGTGGGCGCCAATGGCAGTTACCATCCCAATACCTCCGTGCAAAAATCCATTAGGCCGCCAATCCAATTTGAGAGCGCAAAATCCGCGATGATGATAGTGACCAGTGTCTGCACACTGGCTGACTTCACATTCTCACCCACGCCGCTGGCACCGTTTCTCGTCGTATAACCGCGGTAGCAAGAGACAGCGGCGATTATCACGCCAAACACAAAAGACTTCGCGACTCCGGTGAGAATGCTCCAACCGGTGACGATGGTGGGAATGTTCTGCACATAATTCAACGTGTTTACGCCCAAATCCAATGCGGCAATTAGCGCGCCGCCACCGATGGCTGTCATGAGCCCAATAACGAGCAAAAGAAAACTACTCACCACCACCGCCAAAAATCGTGGTGCGACGAGATAACGAATCGGATCCATTCCCAGACAGCGGATGGCAGAAATTTGGTCAGTCACCTGCATCGTTCCCAATTCTGCCGTCGTATAAGCGCCGACTTTGCCTGAAAGAATAAACGCAATGAGCAACGGCCCCACGTTTCGCAACGTGACCGACGCAGACAACCCGCCCAAAAATGCCTGAGCGCCGAAATCGCGGAGCTGCAAGTGAATCTGAATCGCCATAATGGCGCCGACAAAAAACCCGGTGAATACAGTCGTACTTATAGAGCGCACGCCGACTACGTACATTTGCAAAAGCAATCCGCGAAAGGGCGTGCCGTAGCGAAGTAGGTTTCCAACTACTTCGCAGCCAAACATCGTGGTCTTCCCTAACTCGCCAATCGTTGACCATGCCGAATTTCTTAGGACTGCCATCATGCCGAACCTCCCAAGAAGTCTCGCACCAAGGGGTGTTTCTCTTGCCGCATTTGCGCAGGAGTTCCGCCCGCTACGATCTGCCCTTTATCGATAACCAAAATGCGATCGGCATATTCCAAAGCGCCATCCATATCGTGAGAAATCACGAGCGAAGTCACGTGAAGTTGGCGCGATAGACTGTGAATCAATTCGTGAATCACGCGCGTCGCAACCGGATCTAAACTCGTGGTGGGCTCGTCGAATAAGAGATAGGCCGGATGAATGGCGAGTGTGCGCGCCAGGCTTACTTTTTTCTGCATACCAAAGCTCAATTGCGCGGGCATCAAGTCTGCTACAGATGGCGGCAAATGCACTAGGCGTAATTTCTCCAACACCCAATCGCGCTCTTCGTTGCCGGGCCGAATCTTTAGCGCACGCACACCAAAGGCCACATTCTCATAAACGTTCAAGCTATCGAGAAGTGCCGGAAACTGAAAAACCATTCCGCACTTGCGGCGCACTTCTAGAAATTCGCTTTCTGAGAGATGAGTAATTTCTCTACCGTCGACAAAAATCTCTCCGGAGTCAGGACGAACAAGCCCTACTAAGTGCCGCAGCGTGACCGATTTACCCACGCCGCTGCGTCCCAAGAGAAAAAGAATTTCTCCGCGCTGCACGTGAAACGACAGCTCATTTAAAACCTGCTTTTGGCCAAACCGTTTGGAGACTTTTTTAAACTCAATCACGGCTGGTCTCCGAGTTCTGCCGTGAGTGGCCCTTCAAGTGAACCGCTTAAGAATTGCGCGAGTGCCGTGTGCTTCTCGGCTTTGGCCTTTGCCCAAGATTTGGGAGGATCTAACTTGGCATCGTTTAAGAACGCAGCTCCCGATGTGAGAGATTCAATTTGGTGTGGCTGACTCGACACCATCAACACAGTCGGCTGAATTTCGCCCTGTTGCTGACGAGAGAGCAACTCCAGAATATTGCGGGAGGTAATCGGATCTAATCCCGCGGTGGGCTCATCGTAGAGCAAAACTTGAGGTTTGAAGAGCAAAGCGCGCGCGAGTCCCAACCGCTTCTGCATCCCGCCGCTCATCTCATAAACTCTTAGATCCTTCTGCCCACGCAAATCGACGCTTTCCAGAGCGGCTTCCACTCTGCTGTCTGCTTCTTTGCCGCTCAAGCCTTCAACTTCAAACAGCGGAAACTTCAAATTGTCGCCGCAAGAAAGCGAATCAAATAACCCGTCTTTTTGAAACGTCATCCCCAGCGCGCGCCGAAACGCCTTCCACTGGCTGCGCTTCATCTTTTTTAGACTCACACCGCGAAAGTAAACCGCCCCGGAAGTGGGCATAAAAAGCCCGGCTAGCACCTTGAGCAGCACACTCTTGCCGGCGCCTGTCGGACCCAACATTCCGACCGAATCCCCCTGCTCCAGCGCATACTCGATCCCACTAAAGAGGGGACGCGGGGCTCCCTCAAAGCGAAAAGCGACTTTTCGAGCTTCTAAAATAGGAACGGATTTATCTGCCACGCGGAAAGTTTACCACGCTCTGCCGAGCCCAGACACCTGCCGTCTGTCCCCCTAAAAAGTGAGCGCCCTACTTTCGACACGCTGGTGCACCAGCCGGTGATGATTGCTGCAAAGCGTGAGTAGATTCTCTAGGTCGTTAGATCCGCCCAGAGCGACTGGCCTGATGTGGTGAATCTCGGTCCATTGCTTACACCCGCAGCGAGTCCCTTGCGGCGTTTTTCCTTGGCATTCTCCCCGATCGCGCAAGCTTACTTGGTGCCGAATCGCTGCCGGGATGGGCGAGCGGGATTGTCGGGCAATCGGTGAACTAGATTTCTGAGCGGGTTTTTCAACAGGGCTTGCAACATTACTCAGACTTGTTGATTTGGACTTTGCGACTAGTTTCTTTTGTGTGATGCGCTCTGCGCGGTTTACAGGATCTTTTCTCTCCAAAAACAAGGCAGCCATCTGCTCGAGTGCCTGCTCTATGTTGCATGGCTTAGCAGTGTTCTGAGCCACTAACTCTCGCACTCGCTCCAGCTTTTTCTCCAGTTCGAGACTGATGCCTACGATTAGCGTCGAGCGATCTTTTGTAACTGGCTTCACCTGTTCCTTCACCGCCTCTCTGGGATTCACCGTTGCTACGGCTCGCTCCAAATCTTTTTGTCTCAGAGTAGAAGCCTGCTCAATCCAAAGATCAGCGTTGTCTTGGGTCACGATACTGCCGATGCGTTTCACCGCAGAGATACTCACGGCTCCTGCTTCAATCGCTGCTTTCACTTGCGGCACTTTAGTGCACGTGCGAGAGACATTGATCAGTTCATAAGCCCTGCTATCCGAAAGCTTCAGTCGACGAACACAGTACTCATACATGGAGGCGTACCCGAGCTTTCTAAAAACAGCTTCCTGCTCTATTTGCTGCAAAACAGAAATGAGTTGGTTCTCTTCACCACGATAGCGTTGAACAATTTGCGTGGCTTGCTCGTCGAGTGGGTGCTGCATCATGTATTGCTCCTTTGAATGGCTTATACACCTCGTTTTTTCGTGGGCTTGGCTGCGATGTCCTGAGGTATTTATCTGAAAAATAAATCAACAAAAGAAAATGCGAATGATCGTGAGTTATGAAGCCGCGCAACGCGGTGAAAATTGATTTTAATTTGCCTTGCTGCAGTGACAAAAACCGCTCATAAATTCGTGTCAATCTGAAAAAGCATTCTTAAATTTATTTTGGGGAGCGTGGGAACTCCCGGTTTGCTTTATGGTTCACGGGAGGAACAAACCTCCAGCTTTCAGCATTTCAGCGCGGTGTGATTTTTATTTTTCGTTTTTTTGGGGGAGGTGGGAGCGGCCGTTCACAAGTCTCAAGTATTGTTCGAGACCCTTCTACCCGTCCGCCGGCCCGTTCGGCGAGCAGCCCGCGCTCTCGCTTCGCTCTAACAACTCGCGCCTTCCCACTCTGCCTCGGTGCTAAACCCATAAACCACCGGCATTCTCCTTCCAACCCCAATCCATACCAACCCTCCCCAGCTAACTGTTTAACAAGGCAGATTCCTTCCATGGATTTCCCGCTCTCATACCTCTCCGCTTTGCTTGACCACCGCCACCCTTCACTTGCTTCCTTTAGCACTTGCCCTCACTCCATCCACGCAAGCCTCAACGCTTCGCCTTTCTGCGAGATAAGATTTTTTTGTTTTTTGGGGAGGTAGGAACGGCTACTCACAAGTCTCGAGTATTGCTCGAGTCCTATTTTTTTACTGAACAGTTGCTACTAGCCATCCCACGTACCCCCTTGAACGCTCAACCTAACCGTGGGGTACCCACCCTTCAGTAATGCGGCGCGCTACGAGAGTGAGCCCGCATCGCAAAACGCGGCTGCCACAGCTATTGGCGGGACAGGAGACGCTTTCTTGACGGCCCGAGCCCCCCTCTCTAAGGTGATTCATCGCTAAGCAGGAGGCTGTTTTGTCCCGTCGCGCATTAGTCTGGATTCCGTTTCTGACTCTCGTACTGGCTCTGAATTCTTCGTGCACCAAGCACCAGGATTCTACGTCTTCTACTTCCGGCAAGATTCGCGTCGGATTGGTACTCGATAAGGGTGGCCGAGACGACAAATCGTTCAACTCCTCCGCATATCAAGGCGCTCTTCGTGCTGAAAGGGAGATGGGCATTGAGCTGAAGACGGTTGAATGCTCCGACGATGCCGCCATCGAGCCTGCGTTACGCACTTTCGCTCAGAAAAAATACGACGTGATAGTAGCCATTGGATTTGTGATGGGCAGCGCGATGGAGAAAGTCGCCAAACAATTTCCCGAAGCTCATTTTGCGGTGGTCGACGCTAAGGTCGATGTACCCAACGTTCGCTCAATTATCTTTAAAGAACATGAAGGCAGCTTCCTAGTCGGCGCGATTGGCGCTTTGACTTCTAATACGGGAAAGCTCGGATTTATTGGCGGCATGGACATTCCTCTTATTCGCCGCTTTGAATTGGGCTACCGCAGTGGCGCTAAGCACGTCGCTCCTGCCGTAACCGTTACGACGAACTACGTTGGCTCCACTTCCGAGGCTTGGAAGAATCCCATGAAGGCAAAGGAACTTGCTCTTAGCCAATATAAAGCTGGCTCGGATGTCATCTTCGCTCCTGCGGGCGCTTCGGCCATGGGCCTCTTTGATGCTGCAGAAGAAACTCAGAAATTCGCCATCGGCGTCGACTCTAATCAAAATTTTGTTAAGCCCGGACGAGTGCTCACTAGCATGGTGAAGCATGTCGACAACGGCGTGTACGACACCATCCTCTCCGTGCGGGAAAAGAAATTCACCGCCGGCGAAGTGAGCATGGGATTGAAAGAAGACGGCGTTGGCTACGCTCTGGATGAATTCAATAAGGCACTCATCACGCCAGAGATTTTGAAAAAAGCGGAAGCGCTGAAACAAGACATCATCACGGGAAAAATCCAAGTTCCTGATTACTACGTAACCAAGAGCATTCCGAACTCTTAAGCTTGGCGGGGGCCGGGTTGAACAACGCGCAGAGTGCTGCAGCTTTTGAATTTCAGGGCATAACCAAGATTTTTGGTTCTGTTGCTGCGAACTCGGATGTTAGCTTTAGGGTCGAATCCGGCACGATTCACGGGGTGGTCGGTGAAAACGGCGCCGGCAAATCCACCATCATGAAAATCCTCTACGGGATGTACCATCCCGATGGCGGAACGATTTTGGTTCAGGGCAATCCGGTGCGTTTAAAATCTTCGCACGATGCCATTTCACTCGGCATCGGCATGGTGCACCAGCATTTCATGCTCGTTCCCACACTCACTGTTTGGCAAAACGTGGTGCTAGGAATGGAACCCCGGAAATGGAACCTCAATCGCAACAATTCAGTTAAAGAATTAGACACCATTCGATGCCAGTTTGGTTTTCAGGTCGATCTCCACGCGCGGATTTCTGATCTCACCGTCGGACAACAGCAGCAGGTGGAAATTCTTAAACTGCTCTACCGCAAAGCCCAGGTTCTGATTCTCGACGAACCCACAGCGGTGCTCACACCGCAAGAAGTCGACGTGCTGCTGGAGCGTCTGAAGCACTTGCGCGACCTCGGCAAAACAGTCGTCTTTATCAGCCATAAATTGCGCGAGATCCTTTCCTTCACCGAGAATGTGACGATCATGCGCCATGGGAAGGTCGTCGAAACCTTACCCACGTCGGGGCTTACCGAATCGAGCCTTGCTGAGAAAATGGTTGGACGCAAACTGCGCGCCCTGCCCGTGCGCAAACCGGTTGATAGCAGCAGCTCGCCGCGGCTCTCGATTGAAAATCTCTGCGTCGAAAAAAACGGCCACTCCAAGTTGTCCAATGTAAGCTTTGAAGTTCGCCCCGGCGAAATCGTCGGTATTGCGGGTGTCGACGGCAATGGTCAGCACGAACTCGTGCAAGTCTTGATGAATGTAGCTCGCGACTACGACGGCAAAGTGCTGCTCGATGGCAAACCACTGCGCGATCGCCAAACCTACGACCTGAAGCAAAAGGGACTCGCAGTCGTTCCGACCGATCGCCTAAAAGAGGCCGTGGTGTTGGATTTTTGCATTCGCGAAAATTATATCTTGGGCCACCACTGGGAAAACGAGTTTGTCTCACACGGCACTTTTCAACGGCCAAAGATTCAAGCCGCGGTAAAAACGGCGCTTGAAACTTTTGACGTGCGCCCGCGCGAACCAGAATGGCCGATGAGCGGATTATCTGGCGGCAACCAACAGAAAGTGGTTTTGGCTCGGGAATTTGCGCGACCGGTGGAATTACTCGTCGCTGCACAACCCACTCGTGGGGTGGATATCGGCGCGATTGAATTCATCCACGCGCAGTTTATTCAAAAACGCGACGAGGGTGCTTCGATTGTATTGGTCTCGACAGAGCTCGAGGAAATCCTCCAGCTCTCCGATCGCATCTTGGTTCTCTATGAGGGCAAAATTCAGGGCCAGTGCCTGCGCAAAGATGCCACGGAAGAAACTTTGGGCTTGTGGATGACCGGGGGTCAGCAATGACCAGTAGAACCCGCAGAATAGCCGAGACAAAATCAGCCATTGGCGGCTGCATTTTTGCGCTGTTACTCGGCGCTTTTATTCTGGCGGTTGCGGGCGAAAATCCCATGCTGCTGTTCGAAGCACTGACCAATTCGATCTTTACCGGGTTTGGTTTGGGCTACACGCTTTTCTACGCCACGCCTTTGATCTTCACCGGGCTCTCGGTTGCAGTTTGCTTCCGCTGCGGACTCTTTAACATCGGCGCAGAAGGCCAATTGTATATGGGCGCGCTGGGGATTTTGGTCGTATCGCTGCTCGTTCCAAATGCACCTTCGATCCTAGCCATCCCACTCGGCATTTTGGCGGCGGCACTTTTTGGCGGTCTTTGGGGAGGCATCGCGGGTGTTCTCAAAGCTAAACGTGGTAGCCACGAAGTTATCGTTACTATCTTGCTCAACTTCGTCGCTCTCTACATCGTCAATTACCTGATTCTCTATCCACTAGATGATCCGACGACGCAGAAGCCAGAGAGCTTGCCGCTCGGTGCCGGCTACGCCATGCCCTTGCTCAGTGAAACCGGGCTTACGCTTTTTGATAACACTCCTGTGAACACGTCGCTCTTTGTTGCAGTGTTCACAGCACTCGTAATTCGGTTCTTACTCAAATCAACACCGTTTGGATTTGAAATGCGCAGCGTGGGTTATTCCGCCAGTGCCAGTCGGATTGCCGGCATCTCTGTCAGCCGCCAAACTATTCTCGCTTTTATTATTTCTGGAGCTCTAGCCGGCATGGTCGGGCTGAACGATGTGCAGGGCTACCACCACAAAATCATCGAGGGGTTTTCTCCTCAATATGGTTTCACGGGAATCGCCGTTGCGTTACTAGCGCGCAATAACCCAGTTGGAATTCTATTTGCAGCGCTGCTCTTTGGAACGCTTCACAATGGCGCGCGCGATCTGGAATTCTTAAGTGACAAAGTTACCAAGGAATTGGCCTACGTCATTCAAGCCGTATTGATAGCGGCCGTTGCGGCCCCGCGCTTTGGTGAAAAGCTTTTTGGCTGGCTGCGACGTGGGGGCAAGAAACCGGCATGATCGAACTCCTCGCTTCCACTCTTAGATTAGCGACGCCTCTCATCTTTGCCGCGATGGGCGGATTGTTTTGCGAGCGCGCTGGTGTTGCTACCATTTGCCTGGAAGGTGTAATGCTCACGGGCGCGTGGGCAGCAGCTACTGCGACTTATTTCACTCAAGATCCTTATATAGGGATCTGCGCTGGATTGGTCGCAGGCGTTCTCACCATGTGGCTCCATGCTTTACTCGCCGTGCAATCGAAAGCCGACGCGATTGTCAGTGGCGTTGCTGTGAATTTATTCGCCACCGGCATCACTCCCCTTTTAAATAAGATATTTTTCGGCGGTACGGCCAACACTCCATCGCTGTCGCTTGATCAGCGACTATCGAATGTTCCTATTCCAGGGCTCGATCAAATTCCGTTCTTGGGTCCTCTACTTTTTGATCAACCGTTCTTGATCTATCTGGGGCTTCTCACCCCCTTTGCAGTGGCCTATGTGATTTACCGAACAGCGTTTGGCTTGCGGATCTTAGCGGCGGGCGATGGCCCAAAGGCACTTGCTACCGCGGGTGTTTCTCCCACTCGCGTGCGCTGGATGGCATTTGCAGTTGGAGGAGCGCTTGCGAGTCTAGGCGGCACTTATCTCGCTATCTCTCATGCGAGCCAATTCACTCGCGATATGACGGCGGGTCGCGGCTACATCGCGTTGACCGCACTTATCTTTGGCAAATGGAAACCGATCCCGACACTTTTTGCGTGCCTGTTTTTTGGATTCTTCGACGCCCTTCAAATTCGACTGCAAAGTAGTTCGATTGGTGGATTCACAGTGCCGGTGCAGTTCATTCAAATGCTTCCGTACGTTGCAGCGTTGGTGTTGCTCGCAGGATTTATTGGACGCGCCGAGCCACCACTCGCCATCGGCAAAGACGATCGTTAATTTCGCCGCACCACACAATGTTAGATGTCTTGTCCAACCTCTCCACTAACGATAGGCTTTCGTTATCCTTAAATAAAAACCGGTAACGACTTTGCAGAAATCTTGGAAAAAAAGTGAATCCGGCCAGGCGCCTCTGATGATCATCCTCTTGGGGATGGCATTTACTATCGGTGCCTGGGTGATGATCAGTACGTACACCAGCATCGAAAGCAACTTAGATATCCGCGCGCAAGATGAGCGTCTGCAGCTCGAACGAGTGCTGATGGACAACACGAACTGCGCGGACACGATGGCGCAACTGAATTTAACGGATGCTGCGTCAGTGGCGGATAAGTGTACGACCGTTCAAGCCGATCAAACGACAGGCGTAAACGACCCCACCTTTGTTCCGCTGATCAACTCAGATGGAGACATCGTCACCGAAAGTTTCGACAATGGTACCGGAAAAAAATACGGAAAGAGTGGCAACTGGAGCTTTCGCGCAGGTTGTTTCGTCAGCGGACCCACTACCTGCCTACTAGTACATTCAGCAAAGCCGTGGGAAGGAAGTATCGATCCTCAGAATCAATTCCAACCGCGCGCCCTACTCAGCTTACAGGAAAGCTGGAAAAAACTTCCAAACTCGCCGTGGCCAAATTGTTGCTGGGGACCACCCTCTTGCCAGTTGATTGCAAGTCCGGATCCAGTCGCCAGAGACAATACTGTTACCTTTACCCTGCTGACGACCAATGTCTCGTCCGCCACCATGTCCACATCCGACTCTAGAATTCCAGCTGGCACGCCCTTCCCGCTTTCTCCGGGATTGCTTACAACAACTCATATTGTTACTGGATCAAAAACAGCGACAGCGCTTGTGGAGGGTCCCGGCGGTACAAGCAGTTGCGCTGTAACCTATCTCGTTGTCGATCCACCACTCTGCGATCTCACCATCACTACACCGGCGGCAGTTGGTGGAATTCACCAGGTAACGAGTGGTCAACCTGTGACACTTTCTTTGACGTGGACCAATTCCTCTAGCGTAGAATCCACGCCCACCTTCGCCGAAATCGTCGCATTCAATATGCCGCCTTCTCCGGAAGTTCAATTGCCACTGAGCATTGCATTTCCGGTTCCAACTTCTGCACTCCCCACGCAAACGCTGAGTGTGGTCCCGCCGGTTGGACGAACTGATCAAGGCATTGCCGGATTCCGTGGCAAGTACGTCGCTGCTCTCCGCAATTCTACGGGTTCCTACTTTTGCGAGACATCGAACGTAGCAGCGATTTGCCCACTCGCGACTCCCGTCGGATTTTATGAATATTTGTCGCCCCCGATTAACTGCACCACTTGCGACCACGCGGACTACTTCAACCCTGGTGCTCCGTACACCGTGATGACCCACGGGTTCTCCGTCTCGGCGAACTCCTCTCAATATCCGAATTTGCAATCCGTTTACAATCAATACAGCGCATCACGCGCCGACTATTGGACAAGCGTCACAAACTTGGGAAGTGTTTTGGAGGACTACAACATGCCTCCGACTCCTCTGTTCTACGCCTATAACAATAGCAACGAGGCTCCGGGCTTAATTCCAGTTAGGACGATGACAAAGCTCCATCCCGCCGCCGCGCAAGACCAGTTTGTATTTCCCGCCGATTCTCGTTACGCCGCCAACGTCGCTGCTTATCAATTGCAGGGTTACAACCAGGGAGCGACGACTGAATTTCATGCGTGCCCGGTTACAGGAAATTACAATCCAGTGATTCAATCTCCTGGAGCTGGCCCCGGTCCGGGCCCTGCAGGCCCAGGACCGGGACCTTCCGCTCCAGGAGCTGGACCCGGTCCGGCGTCGGGTGGTTGCCGTGGCAGTTTGCCCCCTGTCTACGATGCGAATATTTCTGCGTGCGGAGCGACGCAAGGTTGTGTGGGCGTGAGCACCATGCGCGAATTCTGGGATGCCGTCTGCGACCGTGCTCAATGCATCTACCTCAAAAATAATCTCAATGGTGCGGACGTACAATGGACGTGCGGTTGCTCTTCTCCCGCGGCGCCTAGGACTCTGGATGGCAAAGGTTTTAGTATCTTGGGATTCAACGGGAAATCGCCGCCCACTCCTTCATGGCAGTCATCACTCTTTGAGTATACCGAGCCGGGAACGACGCGCTTTTGCAACCTGACAATGCAAAACATTAATCTCACTGCAAATGTTCCAAGTTGGAACGGAATGCTATCCGGATTCGTAAATACGACCAGTGGTTTAGGAAGTAACTTTTACGGCGACAATCTGCACATAACAGGAACGATAGGACCGGCAAGAATGGTCGCTGGGATCTTCGGGGCTCCCGGCATGACAATAGGCGGGGGAAACGTAAGACTGACCAACTCGACGGTGAACGCAACTCTGATAGGAAATGTCGTTGGCGGGGCAGTCGCTACAGCGCGGGGAGGAAACATCGAAATCGATGCCGTCAACGTCTTCAGCAATATCACCATCGCCGGAGGACAGGTACCTGGCTGGACACAACTAAGCTCCGGCGGGCTAGTTGGCGATGCCAATTTTGGTGGAACAGCGGCCAATATCGACATCAGAAATTCTCGCTATTCCGGCACCATGACTATCTTCCCCGGCACCTCCACCATCGCTGCTTATGGAGGCCTTGTTGGAAGCGAAAGTAGCGCTCCTTTAGCAATCTACGACAGTCAATTCACCGGTGCCATCAACGGCGGAACTGTGCAGGCCGTCGGAGGTATCGCCGGCCGAGCAGGTTGCAACACGACCCTAAACAATGTGACATCGACAGGTTCCATCGCCACGCCCAACGCTAATAACGTGGGTGGAGTTTTTGGAGAGCAACGTGCAGATAGTTTGAGGAACTACACAAACGTAACTTCATCCACCAGCGTATCCGGCCAAAACTGTAGCGGCTCGGCTTACGGAGCGGCCAAAACGATAGATAACCATACTGGAGTCGCGGCCACCGGAAGCGCGTCAGGAGGACTCGTTAACACAGTGAACTCAAACACAGGGTGCGCCCCCATTAGCTCGATTGCGTGTCCATAGTACAGTGTCAGAATAGTTAGCTTAGTAAGCGCGCAGCAGAGTGACTACAATCATGCCCACTGCAACCGAGAGCAGAAGATTCTTGGAGAAATATCCCACCAATAAAGTTGGAATAGCGGCGAGCAGAAAAGAATTTGAAACGTGCATGTTTAGCTGGCCTTGGTGCAACAGGATCGCGGGCGCAATTGCGGCTGCTAATACTGCCGACGGCACAAACCGCACAAATTGCGAAAACTGCATCGGGAGTTTTTTCTTTCCCAACACTAGCACTGGCATCAAGCGGCTGACTTGAGTCACAACAGCCATTCCCGCTAAGAGCAAAATCCACTCAGTGGATGTCCAACTATTCATGGAGTACCTCCACGACGATTTCATTTTGTTTGGCGATTGCTCGGCGCGAAACCGAAACGCGTTCCCAAGCCACACCGACTAAAGGTGCAATGGGCGCTGAGATCAAAATCGCTAACGTTGATTGTCCGGCGAGTGTCCAGGCGGTGCTCAGAAGTGCTGCTGCGACCGCAACAGCAAATTGAAATCGATTGCTTACCTGACAAGAAAGAACACCGAGCAATAAGGCAACCAACGCAAAATCTAATCCTAGTTCTTTTACCGCGGGCAGGCGCTCTGCGGCCCAATAGCCCGCTGCCGTTGCACCGACCCAAGAAAGCACAGGGCCCGTAACCAGACCTAGGCATTCCATCGAACGAAACCGCCTGCGCGAATTGCCGTGAGCAGCTTTCAAAACGGCAAACGCTTCATCCGTCATCAGCAAACCAAAAGTCAGTTTTCGCGCCATCGGCCAATGCGCGATATTTTCCACGACTCCCATAGCGAGGAGAAAAAACCTAGAATTGACGACGAAGACTGCGAACAAAATCGCCGCCAGACTCTGACCCGAAGCAATCATACTCAGAGCCACCATCTGAGAGGCTCCGCCAAATGTAGTCGCCGACATGAGAATCGCGACCCAGCCTGGAAGGCCGACTTCGCGCGCGCCCATTCCAAACGCTAACGCGATTGGGAAATACCCCACAGTAATAGGGAGCGAACGCAAAAGGCCTTTGCGAAAAGTTGGACCACCTAAAATTTCCGCATGAGATCGGACACTTGAGTGGGATGTGGGGAGATGCGCCTTCATTGGTGCGCAAGCTAACAAAACGGCGCAGGCAAAATCAATTAAATTGACGCTCCTTATCAACTTCTAATTTTCAGACCATTCTTTCGTCGCATGGGCCTGCCGGTGGTGGCTGCGGCATAGAGTGAGTAGGTTATCTGGCCTGTTGGAACCGCCCACTGAAACTGGTCGAATGTGGTGGATGTCGGTCCATTGCCGGTACCCGCAGCGAGTGCCTTGCGGGGTTTTCCCCTGGCATTGCCCTCGATCGCGCAGCATGACCTGATGACGAACGGCCGCTGGGATGGGGGAGCGAGTTTGTCTGGCTATTGCTGGTGCAGGCTTTTCGAGAGGGCTGGTAACGTTACTCAGACATGTTGATGTGGGTTTGATTGCCGCGGCTGATTTTTTCTGTGTAACGCGCTCTGCCCGCTGCACGGGATCTTTTCTCTCTAAGAACAAAGCTGCCATTTGCTCCAAGGCCTGTTCCAAGTTGCATGGCTTGGCCGTGCTCTGAGCCACTAATTCTTTCACCCGCTCTAGTTTCTTCTCCAGGTCTGAGCTAATTCCTACCACCAGCATGGAGCGGTTCTCAGCAACTGGCCTAACGCGTTCCTTCACGGCTTCTTTCGGATTGGCAGTGGCTACAACTCTCTCTAGATCTTTTTGCTTCAGAGTTGCGGCTTGAGAGATCCATAGTTCTGCATTTTCCTGAGTAACAACACTGCCGATCCGTTTAGCGGCAGAAATGCTAACAGCGCCTGTTTCAATCGCAGCTTTTAACTGCGGCACTTCCGTGCATTTCCGCGAAACATAAATCAGTTCATAAGCTCTGCTCTCCGAAATCTTATGCCGCTCCAGGCAGTACTGGTACATCGACGTGTACCCAAGCTCTCTAAAAACAAACTGCGCTTCGATCTGCTGCAAAACAGAAATAAGTTTCTTTTCTTCACTGCGATAGCGCTGAATGATTTCGGCTGCTTGGTC
>Ga0163144_10001481_pt1 | contig 55422 bp, 56 predicted proteins | sample OliLak19BULKMAT1_FD_123175 | JGI IMG/M metagenome (GOLD analysis project Ga0163144, IMG submission 123175) | Freshwater microbial mat bacterial communities from Lake Vanda, McMurdo Dry Valleys, Antarctica - Oligotrophic Lake LV.19.BULKMAT1 | ecosystem: Environmental > Aquatic > Freshwater >... | reverse complement strand
TGAAGAGAGACCGGGAGTCTGCTCAAAGTCAACATGGCGCGGGCCACCTCGGAGCCTCTGGTCGCTACGACCGCCTCCACGAAATCGCCTTCGAACAAGCCTGGCTGCTCAAGACCTGGCAAATGGTATAGATTGATACCAGATGAGTGATTTCGAACTCCCGCGCCGCGAAGCGCTCAAAGTAGGCGCTGGCCTCGTCTCCCTTGCCGCCACCGGCCTTCCTGTCCTTGGCCAGACCTGGACCGCCCAGACTCTAGACCCACACCAGCTCGCAACCGTCGAAGTCCTCGCCGACATCATCATCCCTGCCACCGACACCCCAGGCGCCAAAGCTGCCCTCGTCCACCGCTACATCGATCTCTTCCTCACCGATGGCCCCGACGCCGAGCGCGCCGCCTTCCTTGACGGCCTCGGCTGGCTCGATGGCTATACCAACGGGAAACACCAGAAGACCTTCCTTCAGCTCTCTGCCGCCGACAAAGTCGCCGTCCTCAAGACCCTCGATAGCGACTCTGAATACGGCATCGACCCCGGCCACCGCTTCTTTCGCATGGCCAAGAGCTTCGTCTCGCGCATCTACTACAACACCGAGATCGGCTACAAGGAACTGAACAAGGGCGGCCGCGTCCCTGCATCCTACGGCTGCGCAACCAAGCCCGCATTGCCGTAAATGGACTTCCCGGCATCGGTCCAATACCTCTACTCCCTCGGCAACGAAGTCAAAACGATCAAGCTCGGCCTCGAGCGGATCCGAATTGTGCTCGAAGCTCTAGGCAACCCCCAGCACGCTTGCCCCACCATCCACATCGCCGGCACCAATGGCAAGGGCAGTGTCTGTTCGATGCTCGAATCCTCCCTCCGCGAGGCTGGCTTCAAAACTGGTTTCTTCACCAGCCCCCACCTCGTCAGCCCCACCGAGCGCATCCGCATCAATGGCGTTCCGGTCACCGAAGCAGTCTTCTCGAGCGCCTTCGATGTCGTCCACCAGGCTTCAAACGAACTTCTCGCCGCGGGCACAATCGACTGCCACCCGACTTACTTTGAAACTGTCACCGCCATGGCCTTCTGGCTCTTCCGCGAAGAGAAGGTTGAACGTTTGGTCCTCGAAGTCGGCCTCGGCGGCCGCCTCGACGCCACCAACGTCGTCGACCCGATCCTCAGCATCATCACCCCCGTCGACCTCGACCACCAGCAATACCTCGGCGACACCCTCGAACAGATCGCCCGCGAAAAGGCCGGCATCATCAAGCCTGGCCGCCCGGTCATCCTCGGTTTCCAACACCCTGAGATCAAACACGTCTTCTCGGCCGGGGATCTCGAAGACGTCTCAACCTGGCACATCTCCGACCTGCAACTCCGCGTCGACGGTTGCCACTACCAGGCAGTCAAAGACAACGCCACACTGATCATCGACTGCCCGCTAGCCGGCGCACACCAGGTCGGCAACAGCCTCACCGCTGCCGTCGCGCTCCACAAACTAGGCATTCCCGCGGATCTGATCCAGGCAGGCATCGCCAAAGCCCAATGGCCCGGCCGCCTCGAGTTGATCCGCCGCGATCCGCACATCTATCTCGATGGAGCCCACAACATCGCCGCCGCCCGCCGCCTGCGCCAGTTCATCGACCGCCATTTCTCGGGCCGCGAACTCTGGATGATCTTTGGCGTAATGCGCGACAAGAGCGTCACCGAAATCGCCAATCTCCTCTTCCCCGCCGCAACCAGACTCATCCTCACCCGCGCCAATCAGCAGCGTTCTCTTGAGCCTGAAGCCATTTCCGCCCTCCACCCTCACCGCAACGCAACCCTTGCCAAAACCGTCCCCGAGGCGCTCAAACTGCTCGATCAGGCCCCAAAAGATGCCGTAATCTTCGTCACCGGCTCCCTGTTTGTGGTGGGAGAGGCCCGCCCACTCCTACAATAGAGAAAGTAATGCTGGCTCAACTGCGGGCGTTGTTCATCATCGACCCACTCATCATCATCTGCACCATCGCCTATGGCTCGGTCAATCTAGTCGTCTCCCTGTTTGAAACCACAGGCCGGATGCAAGTCGCAATCGCCCGCGCCTGGGCGCGTATGCTGCTCCGCGTCTCCTTCGTTCAAATGAAAGTCGAAGGGCTCGAAAAGATCGACACCAACGGCAGTTACGTCTTCGTCGCCAACCATTTGAGCTACATGGACACGCCCTGCATCCTGGCCAACATCCCTGTTCAGTTCCGCTTCATGGCCAAAAAGGGCCTGTTCAGCATCCCGTTTCTCGGCTACCACCTGAGTCGCGCCGGGCACATAGCCGTTCCGCGTGACAACCCGCGCGAAGCAGTGAAAGCGATGGCCGAAGCAGGCAAAATGATTCGCGAACGAGGCATCAGCGTTCTCATCTTCCCCGAAGGCGGCCGCGCTCCCAACGCCAAACTCCAGCCCTTCAAAGAAGGCGCCTTCTATATCGCCATCAACTCCGGCGTTCCCGTCGTACCAGTCGCCATCGCCGGTTCAGAGAAGATCCTTCCCTTCGGATCCGGCACGGTTTCCCCCGGCAAAGTTCGCCTCCGCATCGGCAACCCAATTCCAACCGAAGGCATGTCCATCAAGGACAGAGGCAAGCTAGCCCTCCAGCTTCACGACGCCGTCTACGAACTATTGAAAGACACCAACCTGGTGCACGACCGCGAGGAGGCCGGCGCAGGTGTTTGAAATCCGCAGGCTCGCTGCCGCAGAACTCCTCGACCGCAAGGCTGAGTTTGAATGGCTCTTGAAGGATGCAGTCGAAGTTGGAGGAACCATCGGCTTCATGCTTCCCATGACGGAAGACAAGCTCAACCGGTATTGGAATGGCGTCGCCCGCGACATGGAGGCCGGCGAACGCGAACTCCTCGCTGCCATCGAACACGGCAAAGTCATCGGAGCAATCCAGATCGCCTACCAAAAGGCTGAATCAACTAGCCACCGTGCCGACCTCCAGAAGTTGATCGTTCATTCCAGCGAACACCGCCGCGGCATCGCCCGCGCCCTACTAGTCGATGCACTCGAACGCATGCCCGCCCTGGGTATAGCCATGTACACCATCACCACTTTCAAAGAGGGTGTAGCCGAGGCCCTCGTCCGAAGCCTTCTTTTCACCCGCTTCGGTGTCATGCCTCACTACGGCCTCACCCCCGATGGCAAACTCCACGACGCCAGCATGCACTACATCTCGCGGCACTCAGTAGAGGAATAAGCAAATGGAACGACGCTCCTTCTTTGCTCTCGCCGGACAGATCCTGTTCGAGGAATACAACCCCAAGTCGACACTGAAAGTCCCCGGCAAGGACATCACGAAGTCGAAGTTCCCCCACATCGATATCCACAACCACCAGAACGGCAATATGCCCAAAGCTGAGCTCGACAAGCTGGTTAAAGACATGGACGCCCTGAACATGGTGATGATGGTCAACCTCAACGGCAACTATGGCGAGAAGGGAAGGGCTGTCCTAAAGAACATGAAAGGCGCCTACCCCAAGCGCTTCATCATCTTCGCCAACCTGGATTTCGAAAACATAGACGCCCCCGATTACCCAAAACGAGTAGCGGCAACGCTCGAACAATCCTTCAAAGACGGGGCCCAAGGGCTGAAGCTGTTCAAGAACTTCGGAATGACCATCCGCGATAAAGCCGGCAAGCGTATCCCCGCCGACGACAAGCGCTGGTTCGATGTCTTTGAAGTTTGCGCAAAATACAAAGCCCCGGTCCTGATCCACACCGCCGATCCCAAACCGTTCTGGGATCCTTGGGACAAGACTAACGAGCGCTGGCTCGAACTCAAAGAGTTCCCCGGTCGCCGCCGCACCGCTGAGAAAGACGGCAGTTGGGAGGATCTCATGCAGGAGAGCGAACGCCTCTTCAAAGCGCATCCCAAAACAAACTTCATCTCCGCCCACCTGCGTTGGTACGGAAACGACCTCGCTTCACTCGGCAAGCAAATGGAAGACATGCCGAACCTCTACACCGACATCGCCGCAGTCATTGCAGAGCTCGGTCGCCAGCCAAGATTCGCCAACCAATGGCTGCAAAAGTACGCCGACAGGGTACTGTTCGGAAAAGACATCTGGGCGCCAACCGAATATCACACCTACTTCCGTGTACTGGAATCGAGCGACGAATACTTCGAGTATTACCGCCGCCGCCACGCCTTCTGGAAGATGTACGGCCTCGGCCTCGACGACTCAACCCTCAAGAAGCTGTACTACAAGACCGCCCTGAAAATCGTCCCCGGCCTAGACCCCAAACCCTTCTCCGGCTAGTCCACCCCAGCTTGCTGGATCCACATCCGCCACGGTCTTTGAAAAGGTCCAATGCCGCCCAGCCAGGTCCTGAACCGTATATTGCCTCTCCCCATACGGGAAGGTCGTAGGGTCCTCTATAACCTGCGCCCCCTCGGTTCGCACAAGAGCCACCACCGAATCCCCGCCGAATCCAAATGCTGAATCCAAACACCCGAACCAACCACTCAATTGCCGCAGCGAGATCCGGATAAGCCAACACCGGAATCACCGTCGAACCCGGCATGGACCGATTCTCAATCACGCCGCCGGAATCGCCCCAATTGCTTCATCGCAAGTGTCGTAAAACTTGAAAACGGTATCGAGCCGCGTTACTCGAAAACTCTGTCTCACGACGGTTGTCGCCGCCGCCATTCCCAGTGTTCCCTCCACCTGCATCAAGCGGTTGAATGCCGAGATAAACCGGCCAATCCCGGTCGAATCAATCTGCTTCAGATCCTTCAGATCAAAAACAAGATGCCGCGCGCCTTCGTCCAAGCGGGCATTCACCACGGTTTCGAGCGAGGCGCTCTCCGGTCCCATTATCAATTTCCCCGACAGGCGAATCACGATTACACCCGGACGGAGGTCTTCTGCTTGGATCTCCAACATGTCAAAGATTCAGCATAGCCGACCCGCATCGAGCTACGATGCCAACAATCTTTCAAGCGCTAACCGGGCCCGCTCAATCGCCCAATCGTACGACTCTTTTTCGAGCACCAGCTTCCCATCCAGCTCTTCGATGAGTTCAATCGCGATCGCCTCGGCCTGGACATCCTGCTGTGCAAGTGCCGCCAAATAATCCTCTCGTGCCGCAAAGCTTTTGGCCTCAAACCCACTCCGCACATCAATCATCAGACTCAAGCGATGCGCCCTGCGGCAATCGTCTCCCGGCCCTTGTTCGCTGGAAGTACGGTACGTTTCTCTCGCCGCTGTATAATCGCGCTCATAGGAACTGCGCCAGGGAATCCCCCGCCGGTCACTTTCAGCTCGAAGCAGGATGTGTTGCACAATATCCCCGAGATGAATCGCGAGACAAGCCTTCGGCCCCGGCTCGTAAACTGGTGGCAAGAACCCGAGCGAGGCAAGCCAGAGATGGCCCATTTCGTGAGCAATCAGGGCTGCGGGCGAGTTCTGGGTTGCCTGCATCCGCGGCAGATTGAGCAAGATCAAGCTGCGCGACTTGCCGGCCCGCTCATAACGAAAGGTCAGCGCCTGCGCCTGTTGAAAAGAAGCAACAAAGTCCGGCTTCGCAAAGTAGGAAAACAGCACATCCTCATCCTCTTTTGGAAAAGGATCGCCCGGAATCCGCAGGATCTCAATTCTCTGAAACGTGCGCCCTTCAATCTCTTTCTTCCATTCTTCAAGAACGGCAGGCAAAGCAACCGGCAACTGTAACGCAAGCAATAAGGCGGAGATCATCCTCTACCGTTCATAATAACGAGAGTGCTCTCGCGTAGATCCTTCCTGGCCGCCACGTCCGTTTTTACGGCCTGCAACAACCGCTCTAAAAACGCATTTGTCGGCTATGCCTTCGTTGCCACCAGGGATTCCGGAGACATTGCAATTGTCGATCTTGCCGCCTTTTCTCTGCTCAAGAAGCGCATCAGACCGGCTGGCCGCCCGATCCAACTGATCGACGTACCAAACTCCGAGACCATTCTCACAATCGGCGACACGGGCTATATCGAAGAGATCCAGGTAAGCGAAGCCGCCATCACTCGCAAGTTCAAAACACAGGTCTTCCCCTACAATGTCTGGCTTTCCCACGATGCAAAAACGATCTGGGCGTTATCTGCCGACCAACGCAATCTTTTGGCCATCGACCGTAAGACAATGACGCTCAGCAAGCAATGGGCGCTTCCTCACGAGACAGCCAATATCTGTGCCTCGCCTGGTAGCCCGCACGTCGCAGCTTGCTTTGAATCCACCAATCAGGTTGCAATCCTGCGCGATCCGTCCGAATCCACCCTTACTATCGCCAAGCTCGACCAGACTCCCGGACAACTCCGGTATTTGACCAATGGCAGCATGTTGATCGTCGCCCACGATCAGGCCCGTCAGCTCACGATGGTGGACAGCGCTACTGGCAAAATTGTAGTCGCACTTCCTCTTCCTATCCGCCCGCAAAACCTCTGCTTTAATGCCGATGGCGGCCAACTCTTCATCACTGGCGAAGGTCTTGACGGCGTTGTAGTGGTTTACCCATTTCAGTCCCAAGTTGCAACCACGCTGCTGAGCGGAAAGTCTCCTGGCCCAATGGCAGTCTCTACCTCGCCACAGTTTCTGTTTGTGACTAGCCCCACAACGGATACGGTTTCAGTGCTCGACATCCGGACCCAGAAGCTTGCTGCTGTTGTGGCCGTCGGCACTGAACCTCGGGCTGTCGTTCTGACTCCAGACAATCAAATGGCACTGGTGCTCAATCAGCGCTCCGGCGACATTGCCATCATTCGACTCGCCAATATCGTCTCCAAGCGGCACAAGACGGCGCCATTGTTTACGATGATCCCGGTCGGTTCCGCACCCGTCGCAGCCGTTATACGGAGTTTCTCGTCCTGATGGGCATTCTCCTAGCGCTTTACTTTATCTCCGCCCCGCCCACAGACCTGCTGATTCTCACCCCGCCCACAATTACAATTGCCGCTCAGGCCAATCAGAGGTACCTGCGCTGGCTCTCCTCCGGCAAGGCCGCCGTCGAACACCGGAATCAGCTTCTTGCAAATCTAAGCGCACCCGCCAGGCTTGTTGTCGACTTCCAGGACGCAGGCTTTCTGCGAATCACGATCGAACCAAATGTCGCTGACAACGCGCTCTTCTTTGCCCCGGACGCAAGCCAGATCTTCGTCAATACACGCAAGCTGAATTGCCGCATCGAAGGCAACTACCGGCGCGCTTTTTACCCGATTCTCAACAACCGCGAACCCTGCGAACGCTAGCGTCTTAGGATCGCCATCGCCGCCAGCCACGCGGTCTCAGCCCGCAGGATCCTCGGCCCAAGACTGACTAGAGTCCACCCGCCCTCGAGCGCCATCTTCCGCTCGTCTTCGGTCCAGCCACCTTCAGGTCCAATCAGCAAGCTCACCGTATCCGCGGCAAGTGTGAGCGATCCGAGCAATCCGGCTTCCCGCTTCTCGTCGAGAAAGACTCGCTGGCCTTCCGCCAGTTTCACCACATCCTTAAATCGCGCGACCCCGTCGATTTGAGGCAGAAACACGCGCCGCGATTGTTGGCTGGCTTCTACAGCAATTCGCCTCCATCGTTCCAAACGTTTCGCTACTGCCCTTTCGAGGCCTGTTTCGCTTCTGGCGCTATGCACAGGCACGATCTTGTCGACGCCCAACTCCGTTGCTTTCTCAATCCCCCACTCGAAGTGTTCGAACTTGATGATGGCCGCATAGAGATGGATCGAAGGGCTCTCCCGCACCGCCTCCAGCTTTTCGACAACTTCAAAACGCACGGCTTCCTTGTGCGCCTCAACCACCTTAGCCAAATACTTCTGCTGGTTGTCGGAGATCTCGTAGAGATGCCCTGGCTCCACTCGCAAGACCCGCGAGAGATGCTTCGCTTCCTCGCCTCGCAACTCCGCGTGGCCACTCTTTACTTGATTTACAAAGAACAATCGTCGTGCCATAAGCTATGGTGTTTTTATGATTGCTTACCTTAGGGGATCCGTGCTGGAAAAATCTGGCGGCGCCGTGATCGTGCTCGCTGGCGGAGTCGGTTACCTCGTAACCGTCCCAGTCAGCACGTATTCGGCCATCCCCGATCCAGGCCATGAGGTCAGCCTACGCATCTACACCAAAGTAAGCGAAGACTCGATTGCCCTCTATGGATTTCTCACCGCAACCGAGAAACTGGCCTTCGAAAGGCTGATCACGGTGAGTGGCATCGGCCCATCCCTTGCCGTCAAGGTTCTGAGTGGCGTCGCCGTCGAAAACCTCGTCGCATGCCTGCGCGGCGGCGACGTCGCCAGCCTCACTCGCATCCCTGGTATCGGGAAGAAGACCGCCGAGCGGATGATTGTTGAGCTTAAGGACAAAATGGATGATCTGCCCTCGGCTCATGGCATTGCAATAAAGAAGGAAAGCGGCCCTAGCGCCAATTTTTCGCCTCTCGAACAAGATGTTCTCTCCGCTCTCGTGAATCTGGGCTCCAATGCCTCTGCTGCCGAGCAGGCGGTCGCAAAGGCTAAAACGATTGTCCATTCGGCAAACTTCGAGGAGCTCTTCCGCAAGAGTTTGGAACTGATACGCTAACCTGATTTACGATGACCGAACGTGGCATAGTCGCTGCCGATGCTTTCGATGAAGAGCGCCTCTTTGAGGCATCGCTCCGTCCTCGCAGCCTTGCCGATTTCACCGGCCAGAAGAATCTGAAAGAGAATCTCTCGATTGCAATTGAAGCAGCGCGAATGCGCGGCGAGGCCATGGATCATGTTCTCCTTCATGGTCCGCCAGGACTCGGCAAGACTACGCTTGCTACCCTGATCGCCAACGAGTTAGGCTCTGCTTTTGAGCAGACTTCTGCACCGGTACTCCAGAAGAAGCTGGATCTGACCGGCTTGCTCAGTGGGATCCGGCCCAAGCAAGTTTTCTTTATCGATGAGATCCACCGGCTGGCGCCAGACGTTGAAGAAATGTTGTACTCGGCACTCGAGGATTACCGGGTTGACATCCTCGTCGGAACAGGTCCTGGCGCGCGAACGCACTCTCTGCCAGTTCCCAGGTTCACGGCTGTAGGCGCGACCACGAAACTTGGCAACGTAAGCGCGCCTTTGCGTGGACGATTCGGCCTTGTACTTCGCCTTGATCCGTACTCCGACGCCGAGCTTGCAGGCATAGTCAGTCGCTCGGCCCGCATCCTGAACTTTGTGATCGATGACCAGATTGCCCTCTCAATCGCGACTCGCAGCCGCGGAACTCCCCGCATTGCGAACAGACTGCTGCGGCGCATACGCGATTACGCGCAGGTCAAGGCCAAGGGTGAGGTCTCAGAGCAAATTGTCCTGTCTGCCCTGGAGTTGATGAACGTGGACGCCCGGGGCCTTGACGAGGTCGACTACAGGCTGATGGAATGCATTCTGAAGGTATATGGCGGCGGACCCATTGGACTCAACACTTGGGCTATTGCTTCAGGTGAAGATGCCAGTACGCTGGAGGAGGTATACGAACCCTTTCTCATCCAGCAAAACTTTATCAAGCGAACCAGCAAAGGCCGCGAAGCTACCGCCGAAGCCTTCGACTACTTCAACGTTCAGCGCTTCCGGCCTCAGAATCTGCTCTTTTAGTTATTTACTTCAATAGCGAGCGCAGCATCCAGGCTGTTTTTTCGTGGGCTTCGAGCAGGCCGGTCAGGAAGTCCTGATTTCCTGCATCGTTAAAGGTATCCTTGGCCGTTTCAACGTCAAGGCGCAGGGACTGGATGATTGACTCATGATCCGCCACCAGATTCTTGATCATGGTTTCAGCATTAATCTGCCCACCCGTATCTTCACCCAATCGGGCATCTTTCAAGAATTCGGTAAGGCTACCGGGCGAATAGTGACCCAACATCCGTATCCTTTCGGCGGCTTCATCGATATTCTCGGCGATTTCGTCATACTGAGCCTCAAAAAACTTGTGCAAGTCGTGGAAGCGCATGCCTTCAACGTTCCAGTGGTACTTACGGGTCTTCGTGTACAACACGAATTCGTCAGCTAGCGTCTTGCGCAGCAATGCCGCTACGCCGGCGCGCTGTTCATCGTTCAATCCAATTGAAATCTTACTCACGTACTGTTCTCCTATTAATTCATTCGATGCCTGAAAGTGCCTGATAGACTCGTCATCATGGATTCCGAGCAGTTTCACATCTTAGGCCAAGCCTCAGGCCCCGGCATCCCACTTCACTCAGAGCGGTCTGGAACCGCTCCTCGCATCTCTTCGATCCTTATCAAGCCAGCCTCAGCGATTTGCAACCTGGATTGCGGCTATTGCTTCTATCTCGATCGCGACCTAGACCCATATACTGACCTTCCGCAAAGGCGAATGTCAGACGAAACCCTGGAGCGGTTGGTGGATTCCTATCTGTTTTATTCCTATCCAAACTCCACTTTTGCCTTTCAGGGTGGCGAACCGACTCTGGCTGGCCTTCCGTTCTTTGAGAAATTGATCAAACTCCAACAAAGGTTCGGACGCGATGGACAGTCTGTGTCGAATGCGCTGCAAACCAACGGTGTACTGTTAGATGACAATTGGGGACAACTGTTCCACCAGTACAACTGGCTGATCGGCCTCTCTCTCGATGGGCCGGAAGATGTTAACGACAAGTACCGCTACAACAAGGAAGGCCACGGCACCTACAAATGGGTGATGCGCGGCATGGAAGCCCTTCAGCGCAACAAGGTCGACTTCAACATCCTTTGCGTTGTCAGTCAGGCCAATGTTGGCAAGGCTAAAGAGTTATACAAGTTCTACAAGAGCCTGGGCGTGGATAACATCCAGTACATCCCACTCGCAGAGTTCGGAGGCGCAAGCGCTGGATTGCCCTTTTCGGTTACCGCCGAAGAATATGGCAGGTTTCTGGTCGAGACTTTTGAAGCCTGGTGGCCGGAGCGACGGAAGATGCGCATTCGTTTCTTCGACAACATCGCGGAAGCGGTTGCAGGGCAAAAACCTGGCTCTTGCACCATGCACGAGACTTGTGACAGCTATGCGGTGGTCGAGTACAACGGCGATGTTTTCCCTTGTGATTTCTTCGTCGAATCCGGCTGGAAGCTTGGAAACGTGATGCTCGATTCGTGGCCGGAGATCGCCCGCCGCAACCGGCGGTACAGTTTTGCGGAGAAGAAAACGCTTGCCCATCCGGAATGTCAGGTTTGCGAATACCAATCCATCTGCCATGGCGGCTGCCCCAAGTTCCGGCATGGGCCGAATGGCAAATTCGACGATCTTGACTACTTTTGCCAGTCCTACAAGATGATCTTTGCCCGCGCAGTGAAGCCTCTTGAAGACGATCTAACAAAGCTAATGGGCCGCAAGATTGTGATGCCTAAACCAAACTCACTAAGCCCCTACTGACCAGACCGACCGTACAATCTCAAGGTCAATCCCAAGGTAATCGTGAACCAGACGATTTCGGAAAGCCGAAACCAATCGCCAGTCTACTTCCGGATGTGCGGCTTACAAGCAAACGCCTACTGAGGCTCGATCCTCTCCACGAGAACCTTGCCAATCCGGTTGCGCTCGCGCTCGATTACTGTGTACCGGCGGTCGCCTTCCTCGATCGATTGACCGACCTCAGGGATGTATCCGAGGCGGAAAAGTATGAAGCCTGCGAGCGTTTCAAATCCCGCATTTGCGGGTAGCTCGATCCCGTACTTCGTCTCGAGGTCGCGAGTCGGCGTCGCGCCATCGAGTTGGAGTTCATCGGCATCGATCGCCTGTTCGATTACTACCAAATCGTGTTCGTCTTCGATCTCGCCAAAGACCTGCTCGAAGACATCTTCCAGTGTCAGGACTCCGCTTACGGCACCAAACTCATTCACGACCAGCGCCATGTGCGCTCGATTTTCCCGGAACTCGTCGATCAGATCGCTGAGTGACTTCGTCTCAGGAATGACAGGCAGCTTGCGAATATGTTGCTCAAGGCGGAACTGCCGCACCGGCCGGCGTTTCTCCGTGGCTGCGCGCCGCTCCTGCCAGACCCCCAGCAAATCGCGAAAATGCACAATGCCGATGATGTTGTCCGGCTTGTCCCTGTAAACCGGCACTCTCGAATAGTGATGATCGCTCATCGTTTTGAGCAGTTCATCGAGCGAAGCATCCACGTCCAGGCACACCATTGTTCTGCGGGGTGTCATGACCTCGCGGGCTACCAGTTCGCGCAACTCGATGAGCCGGTCGATTGCATGGGCTTCAAATTTGGTTACCGTGTTGTGCTCGAGGCTTGATTCGACAATGTGCCGTATTTCTTCGAGCGAATGAACGGCATGCGCCCCGCCTTGGGGCAACCCAAGGATCCGCGAGAAGAGGTTGGAAAGCCGCTCCACAAGAAACACCAACGGAGCGAACATCCGGCTCACCACCAGCAGCGGGGGGGCGCTCAAGATGCTGATCCGCTCGGAGGCGATGATCCCGATGTTCTTTGGCACGACCTCGCCGACAACCACCAACACCAAAGTCAGGACCACGAAGCTCAGCATCAGACAGAAGAACTCAACGAATTTCTCATAACCAATCGGGGAAAGCGGCAGCAACTGCGACTGCAGCCATTGATTGATTGCCTCTTCGCCTGCCACACCCATCGCGAGAGCAGTGATGCTGATTCCTACGGTGATCACACTGAGCAAACGCTCGGTGCTCTCGAGTAGCTTCACCGCCGCTTGTGCGCCCAGGTTGCCATCCTGCGCCAACTGAAGGATTCTGGGCCGGCGCACGCTCAAGAGCGCGATTTCCGAGGCGGCAAAAAACGCGTTGATTGCCGTGAGCACCAGCAACAGAAACAACTTGAACCCGATATTGCTATTTGCTTCCATTAGACTTTGAGTAGGTGCGACGCGTTTTCAAATATACCAATGCTCTGGTCGCGATATTGATTGTTGCGGCCGCGGGCCTGTCTTATCGCTACATCTGGCAGAGCATGCCTGCAACTTCAGGCGAACTCCAGGTGGCCATCAGCCAGCCCGCTACGATCATACGGGACCAATACGGCATTCCACACATTACTGCCGCCAACATCGAGGATGCAGTCTACCTGCAGGGCTTCGTGCATGCTCAGGATCGCTTCTGGCAGATGGAGGCAACCCGTCGTCTGGCTGCTGGCGAGATGGCCGAAATTGTGGGTCAGCCAGCAGTTGAAAATGACCTTGGCGCCCGCCAGTTGCGGCTCCGCAGGCTTGCCAATCTCATGGTCGAGAATCTCGAAGCGGAAGACCGGGTCTGGTTCGCCGCCTATGCGCGCGGCGTTAATGATTGGCTGAATTCTCATCAGGACCGGCTTCCGCTTGAGATTCGGGCGCTCGGCTATACGCCCCGCGAATGGAACTTGTCGGATTCGATGCTGTTGATCCTTCATATGTATCGGCAACTCTCAACCAGTTGGACTATCGAAGCCGATCAGTTCGCATTGCTGAGCCGCTCCACCGATCCGCAAAAGGCCAGATCGCTTTATCCCACCAGAACCGGCATTGAGATCCTTCCCGGATCCAACGCCTGGGCCATTTCCGGGGCCAAGTCAACTACTGGCAAGCCAATTCTGGCAGGCGACCCACACCTCGCCCAAAGCTGGCCCAGCACGTTCTACATCAACCACCTCAAAGCAGGCAACCTCGACGTGATTGGCGGATCGATTCCAGGAGGCCCGGGCGTAATCATCGGACACAATCAGAAGATTGCCTGGGCAATGACCACGCTCCACTTCGATGTCCAGGATCTTTACGCCAACGAGTCACGCCTGCTCGGAATTGAACGTGAGACGATCCGCGTCAAGGGCGGCCGCGATATTCAGCTCAACTTACAGATCACTCCAAATGGGCCGATACTTGAGCGCAACGGGGTGCGCTTTGCGATGAAGTGGAGCGCGTTTGAAGGCAAGTATCCGTTCGCATTCCGAAATATGAACCTTGCGCAGAACTGGAACGAGTTCCGTGGAGCACTTTCGCGATTCCCGGGCCCGGGGACAAACTTCATTTATGCTGACACTTCGGGAAACATTGGGTATCAGGCTGCCGGCAACATGCCGCTCAGAAAGATTGCAGCCAGCGATGTACCGCTCGATGCCCGCAACCCGGACCACCAGTGGTCGTCATTCATCCCATTCGAGGACTTGCCAACGGCGCTGAACCCAAAGAGCGGGGAATTGATCAACTCAAACCAGAATCCCTTTCCGCCCAATTACAAATATCCCGTGGCTGGAGTATTTACGCCACCCTATCGCCAGCGCCAGATCCACAACCTGCTTAGCCGCAAACCCAAGTGGCAGGCAGAGGAAATGACAGCGATACAGATGGACGTTTATTCCGAGTTCCACCATTTTCTTGCCGGTCAACTTGTTGCCGCAGGCAAGAAGCGCAAGTCGTCCCGCGAGGACTTCACCGCCGCGCTCGAAGTGTTGGAGGGTTGGAATGGGCAGATGGAAGCAGGGCAGGCGGCCCCAATGATTACAGCCCTTACCTACGAGGAGCTGAAACTGGCGGTAATGCGGCGCGTGACCAGTCTTCCGCTAGGTTTTGATTCTCACTTCGCTCCCAGTCTGATCGAGGGCCAACTTCGCACGCGTCCCAAGGACTGGTTCCCGGACTACGATCAGCTACTGGTTCAATCCCTGTTGAACGCTCTGGACACTGGGATCAAGTCACAAGGCAAGAACCCGAAGTTCTGGGATTACGGCCGTTACAACCGCATCGTGATCTCAAACGCCGTACTCGGAGAAGCGGTCACTGTCGGCAAGTTCATTGCGAAGCCCTGGATGCCGTTTGCTTCCGCGATTCGAACACTGCGTTTGCCTCTGGTCGATAGCTATGTCCAGGCGGGCTCCGCCCCTTTGAGCGGCTCGTCTCAGACGGTGAAACAGGTCAATAACCGAGTCGGCCCTGCATTTCGCTTTATCGCTGACACCGCCGATTGGGATCACAGCACGCTGACGATTACGTTGGGCCAAAGCGGACACGCATTCTCAAAGCACAGCAAAGACTACTGGGACAAGTACTACAACGGAGGGGCCGTTCCTCTTCCCTATAACAACATCACGGCGGAGGCCACGCTTAGCCTCCGCCCACGGCCTTAACGGCTTATTTCAAAGCCTTCTCGATTGCGCCAGTCATTTTCGCGTCCAGTGGGTCGACACCCGGCTCGAAGCGCTCGATCACCTTGCCATCTTTGCCCACGAGAAACTTGGTGAAGTTCCATTTCACATCGCCGCCTGTCTTGGTAAGGTAGCCGTAGAGCGGAGCAATGGAAGCGCCTTTCACTTCCACCTTGGACATCATCGGGAAGCTCACGTCGTAAGTGCGCTTGCAGAAGGTCGCAATTTCTTCATTCGAACCCGGCTCTTGTGAGCCAAAGTTATTGGCAGGAACTCCAACGATCACCAGCCCCTGATCTTTGTACTTGCGATAAAGTTCTTCGAGGCCAGTGTATTGAGGCGTATAGCCACACTTGCTGGCAACGTTGACGAACAGGATGGGTTTACCAGCAAACTGTTTCAGTGCAACGGGTTGACCGGTGATCGAGTTCATCGTGAATTCATGAGTGGAATCTGCGGCGGACATAATGCTTAGAGCTCCAAGGAAAAGAGATACTAGGATTTTCATCAATGAGTAGATGCTTCGAAAGCCCAAGAAGTTAGGACAATTTGTGAATAATTCCAATCTCAAGCGCGAACAATGGGCCTGGTACTCCTACGATTGGGGCAATTCTGCTTTTTCGACCACGGTCGTTACGCTTTTCCTTGGTCCCTACCTCACTTCTCTGGCCAAAGTTGCCGCCGGTGCGGACGGCAAAATTCATCCGCTCGGTTTGTCCATCGATCCGAGAGCGCTCTGGAGCTATCTGATCGCCTTCTCTGTCATTCTGCAGGTGCTTTTCCTTCCCCTGGTGGGCGCAATCGCCGACTATGGCCGCAGAAAGCGCGAAATGCTCGGCGTACTTGCCCTCATCGGTGCCTCAGCCACTGCCTGCATGTTCTTCATGCAGGGTGATAATTACCTCTGGGGGGCCGGCCTCTTTCTGATCGCTAATCTGATGTTTGGGGCGTCGATCGTTATCTACAACTCGTTCCTGCCAGACATCGCATCGCCTGAGCAGCGCGACACGATTTCTTCAACCGGCTGGGGCTTCGGATACCTTGGCGGCGGTACGCTGCTCGCCTTAAATCTATATCTTTACTCCAACGCGGCCCAGTTTGGCCTCTCGGACGGCATGGCGGTTCGCATCAGCCTTTGCTCGGCCGGCATATGGTGGGGGCTGTTCACGATTCCCGCTTACCTCGGTCTCCGTAATCATTCCGCTGCCCGCACTCTTCCGGCCGGAGAAAACTATCTCTCGATCGGGCTGAAGCAAGTCGCAGTGCTGTTCCGCGACATCAGGCTCTACCCGCAAGCGCTCCTGTTCCTGATCGCCTTTCTTCTTTATAACGATGGGATCCAGACTGTCATCGCACTCTCCAGCCAGTTCGGTTCCGACCAACTCGGCATGTCGCTTGGATCTCTCACCAAGGCAATCCTGATGGTCCAGTTTGTTGCCTTCTTCGGCGCGATGGGCTTCAACTTTCTTTCAAAGTTCATTGGCGCTAAGCGCAGTATTTCCTTGGCTCTCCTGATCTGGACCGGGGTGCTTGTCTACATCTATGTGGCCGTGAAGACGGAAGGAGAATTCTTTATCCTCGCCTTTGTGATCGCCATCGTGATGGGAGGCAGCCAGGCGCTCAGCCGCTCCTTGTTCTCACAACTGATCCCCAAGGGCAGGGAAGCCGAGTACTTCTCTCTTTACGAGATCTCAGACAAGGGTACGAGTTGGATCAGTCCGCTGGTCTTCGGACTTGCACTTGAACTAACGGGCAACTACCGGCTTGCGATCCTCTCGCTTGTGATGTTCTTCATTGGAGGCTTGCTGGTGCTGCTGCGAGTGAACATTGCCAAAGGGATTACCGAAGCAGGCAATGCCTGACCAACTCACCGTCGCTCTTGACGGCACACCGCTTGCCGGACCCATCGGCGGCATACGGCGATTCACCGATCAGCTCATACAGGCGCTGAGAGCCGAGTTCCCCGACGACAATTACATTCCCCTTTCCGATCAGCTTTTTCCGGTGCCCAAGGGGTTTGAGAAGCGATGGTGGGCCTATGGGCTCAACAAGGCTCTGACCCGCACCGGCGCGCAGGTCTTCCATGGCACCGACTTTGCAGTACCTTATCTTTCGCGCCGCCCGAGCATCATGACAGTACACGACCTCTCTCCCTGGCACGAACACTCGAAGGCCTCGGCAAGGGTTCGCGCCAGGGCATCGCTGCTGCTGAAGCTTGGCATCCCTACGATTGTCCACACACCCTCGGAGGCAATTCGAGAGGAAGTCATCGAGCATTTCCGCTGGCCGGGGGCCCGGATTGTTGCGATACCACTCGCGGCTGCCAGCCACTTTATCCCGGCGCCCGCGGAGACCGAGCCTTACTTCCTCTATCTGGGCACTCTGGAGCCGCGCAAGAATCTGCAGGTTCTTCGCGATGCGATCGACTTGCTTTGGCAGAAGGGGATCATGGTTCCGCTCTACCTGGCGGGGCAGGTCCGCGATGGATATGAACCACCCACACATGTTGGGATTCGGTACTTGGGAGTCCAGGACGAGGGTGAGCTTCCCAAGTTGCTAACGAATGCGAAAGCTGTTCTCTACCCTTCGAGTTACGAAGGCTTCGGGCTTCCTATCCTCGAAGCAATGCAATGTGGCGCACCGGTGATCGCATCGGATATCAAGGTGCATCGTGAAGTGGGCGCCGCCGCTGCCCGTTATGCAGGTGTCGCCGATCCGTCGCAATGGGCTGACGAAATGGAGACGCTGCTGAACATTCCAACTCCCGTCGAAGTCTTGACTGATCGGGCGCGGCACTACTCGTGGCGTTCCACCGCACGCGCCTTTCGCGAGCTATATGGACGATGCCTAGTCTGAGTTAGACTAGCAAGCCGCCCAGCGGCCCAGTGCTATCCGCGAATCTTTCCACTGGTGCCCCGAATGCATCGAGCATCGAGACATACAGGTTCGCAGCCGGCGAGTCTTCTGTATGAACCAGGTGCTGGCCAGTAGCGATCCGTCCGCCTCCGCGGCCGCCCAGGACCAAGGGCAGCTTGTGCGGGTTGTGCGAATTTCCGTCGCTCAATGCGGAACCAAACAGCACCATCGAATTGTCGAGCACCGTGCCTTCGCCTTCCTTCATTTCGCTCAGCTTGCGCAGCAGGTAGGCATACTGCTCGATGTGCCACCGATTGATCAGCGCGTATTGCCGCAGTTTGTCGGGGTCTTTCGAGTGGTGCGAAATCTCGTGGTGGGTATTGCTCACCCCCTCGAGGAAGCGGAAGTTCACTCCGCTCACGGCGTTGCCGAACATGAACGTGCTGACCCGCGTGGTGTCGCTCTGGAATGCCACTGCAATCATGTCGAGCATAAGCCTGACATGCTCGGTGTGGTCGCGCGGAGCATCGGTCGGTTGGGCAACTCCACTCATCGAAGCCCGCGGCTTCCACTTGTTTCGCTTGGGATCGCTTGCCCGCTCCATACGCACTTCGAGCGAACGAACGATTGAGAGATACTCATCGATCCGAGCCTGATCGGCTGTGCCGACTTCGTTGCGCATCTTCTTGGAATGCTCGAGCACCTGATCCAACAGATGTGTGTCCTGCTTTACGGAGTTGCCTTGTGGGCCGGCGGCACGGAAGAGGCGCTCGTAAACCGAACGCGGATTGATTTCACGCGCCAACGGTGTCGTTGGATTGCTCCAGGCAATGTGTGAGCCATACACGCGCGTGTAGCCGACATTGATGTCGACGCCAGTAGACTCGGGCTCAATTCCAAGCTCCAGCGAAGGCAGCGGGGTCTGATCACCGGTTCTCTGCGCAGCGACCTGATCCATGGACACACCGTGGATATTGATGTCCACGCCCAAGGTCTTGCTGATCGTAGTGCAGGTGAGCAGGCTCGATTCTTTTACGTAATGGCCATCGCCCGTATTGGCGGCTGCATTCCATAGGTTGCTGACCACCACGATCTGATCTTTCAGGGCGCGAAGCGGCTCGAGCGTTGGGGACAACTGAAAGTCTCTGCCTTTTCCTTCGGGTGTCCAGGCAGAAGTATTCACGCCGTTGGGCATATAGAGCACTGCCATACGGACAGGCGCAACCTCTGCCGCTCTTGCGGTTGGAACCATCGCCTCAAGCCAGGGCAGACCGATCGCCACGCCGGTGCCTCTCAGCATCGTTCTTCGCGATATAGTGCGCTTGCGGGGAATCATCATTGTTTCTTACGTTCTTCCTGGCCCTTGCGGACTACCGTTGCCGTACTTGCCTGAAATCGAAAAGGCGTACTCATTACAACTGCATGGATCAACGCATGCGCACTGTAACCGCTTTTCTCGACTTCTGCAACAATGGTATCCACCGTGCAGGAATCTTGCAAGGTCAGCCCGCGCCCGAGTGCGTAACCAAGCATCTTGTTCGTGAGGTTTCGCATCACGAGATCCTTCTTGTTCAGTAGCACTTGCTTGAGTTCGGCTGGACCCGCGAACTTGCTGCCGTCCGGCAATTCACCGCTGTTATCGATTGGCCTGCCGGCCTCCTCAGTCCGCCAACGGCCGATCACATCGTAATTCTCAAGGGCGAAACCCAGAGGGTCGATCCGGCTGTGGCAACTGGCGCAAACTGCATTGGCGCGATGTTGCGCCAATCGTTCTCTGAGCGAACTGGCTGCCGCTACTTTGCCTTCATCGAGCACCGGAACGTCTGGCGGCGCTGGCGGAGGAGGCGTCCCCAACATTGCCTCAAGAAGCCACTTGCCTCTGAGCACGGGGCTGGTGCGGTGAGGGTGCGATGACACAGCAAGGATGGCGGTCATGCCAAGGAGCCCACCGCGGTTCGTGTCTTCCGGCAGTTCTATCCGTTGTGGCTGTTGCTGCTCTTTGGGCCGTGGCGGCGTTACATTCAGGCCATAGAGCTTTTGCAGTTTCCGCGTGACAATCGTAAATTTCGAATCGATCAGGTTCAACAAAGACAGGTCGTTAGCCAGGATCTCCTGGAAGAAAAGAACTGGTTGATAACGGATGTCACCGCGCAACTCTTCGTCGTTCCATTCCGGGTAAAGCCCGGCATCCGGCTTAAAACTTTGGCTCAGATCCCTCGTATGCAGCCATTGCTCGATGAAGCTCTGGACGAAGTCGAAGGACTTCGTATTTCGCAACATGCGAGCTACCTGGCCTTTGAGAATTTCCGGATCCTTCAGCTTGCCTTCGGCGGCGAGGGCAAGCAGCAAGCCATCGGGGCCGCTGCCCCACAAGAAATAGGAGAGGCGCGAGGCGAGGTTGTAGTCGTCGAGCATTCGTGGTTGCGGTCCGTGGTTTGGCGCTTCAGTCCGGATCAGGAACTGAGGCGAAACCAGAACAGCGCGCAGGCTGTAGAGGATCGAGTCATCAAAGGAGTCTCCGCGTTTCTGCGCGGTTTTGAATAAGTCGAGATAGAAGCGTTTGTCAGCCGCTGAGGCCGGCTTGCGAAATGCTCTCGGAAGAAAATCATCTAGAATCTTTGCCGCGGCGGCCTCGGTCGTGACGCCGTCTCCGGGTTTTGCGATCAAAAATTTAGCCCGCGCCCGGGGATCTTTTGCGGCGAAATTAAGGGCGGCTTTGGCAGCGTCGAGGTACTTCTCGGCCAGGATGGGCGAGAAGAAAAGCGTTTCTGCCGCGTTGTCGAAACCTTCGCCTCCCGCGCTATCGACAGGAAACGCGGATGCGACGTCGACGTGGAGATTCAGGAGGTCGCGGATGGACGATGCGTATTGCGCACGGTTGAGTCTACGTGCGGGTGCGGCGCCTGGAACAGGTCCGGACGGGCAGGCTTCAGCCCGCAGATTGCCTTTTACCCACGAAACGAATTCTTCCCGGCTTTTCAGGTCCGGCGCCGGGAAGGCTTTGGGCGGCATCTCTCCGTTGTGAATCCGTTGCACTGCCGCGGACCAGGCTTCGGGTTTGTCTTTGAAGCTGGTTGGGGTGTTTAGCGCCGCAAGGTTGTAGCCGCCGGCTGGAGTCTTGCCCGTGTGGCATGCGGCGCAATGTTTGGTTAAAAACTTCTGCCCTTCGGCAAGCGATTGTCCGTAAGCCGCCCCTGGACTGAGCCAGCCCACAACAAGCACTGCTGCGCAAAAACTGAATGCGCGTGAATCGCTGGTGTACTGCACTAAACCTTCTTTGCTGCTACCTCTGCATTAGCACGATCGACGAACGCGCGCATCCACGAAACCGTGTATGCAACCGGTACGCGGTCACCGCCAACCATGGTCGGGAAGTGATCGCCGATGACGATGCCATCGAAGTTGACTTCGCGCAGCGCCTTCATCGCGCTGTACATGTCGTAGTAGCCGTTGTCGACAAAAGTCTCGACAAAGTGCGGCAGCGGGGCGCTCATGTTGCGGAAGTGAACCTTCCAGATCTTTCCCATCTCACCGAAGTACTTGATCGCGGTGACGACGTCGGCGCCCATGAGGTCGCCGCCTTCGAGCCAGGTTCCGATACAGAAGCAGACGCCGATGTTCGGTGAGTTCGCCATCTCGATGGCGCGCCTGTAGCCTTCAAAATTGCCAAAGATGCAGCGCGGCACGCCGGCCAGCATCGGCACGGGCGGGTCGTCCGGATGGATTCCGATGAACACGCCGGTCTCCTCCGCCACGGGCGCAATCTTGCGAATGAAGTATTCGTAGTTGTCCCACAGCTCGGCTTCCGTGTAGAGGCGGCCATGCGACAGAGGGCCTTTGAAGATCTTGCCGGCCCACAGGCCCTCGCCGCCCTTGGCGAGATTGAATCCTCTGGCCGAAGCGCTGCCGCGAGTGGTCTCGCGATCCGTATGCCAGATGCCGTTGCCCATGTGCGCGTAGGTCACATAATGTATCCCGGCCTTGCCGCAGTTCTTCAAATACTGCTTATACGCTTCGATGCGAGCGTCCCTGCCGGGCAGGTTGAGCACGATCTCTTCCTGGTTGCGGTTGCCGTCATGGCCGATGTTCCAGACACGCAGGCCGGCCGATTCCACGCGCGCTTTGATTCGCAGGAAATTTTCGACATTGTCGTCGGCGCGATTCACTGTTACCGACGTGTAGCGCACGCCGATCTGGTTCATGAACTTGAGGTCGTCATCGCTGGGGTTGGCCCCAAGTTGGATTGCGACTTTAATTCCGGGCGACCAGGGTGGCTTCGCCGCGGAAGCAGTGCCGGAGGCTGCGGCCAAACCTGCAAGCGTTAGGCCGAAGTGTCTGCGATTGAGGGGTTCCATAGGTGTCACCCGAATTGTATATCCTGGCGAGGGACTGCGGGAGTGATACGATCACGGCAAATGATGCGAACCCTCCGCAGGCAGATGCTCGCGCTGCTGCTCAGTCTTGGCGCTTTGTCCGCCGCCGATCTCAGTGGATTGTGGATGGGTCAGGTGCCGGGACGGTTCGGCAAGGTGGATGATATTTCCTTCCAGTTCAAGGTGTCTGGTGCGACTCTGACCGGAAAGTTGTTCGGCGACGAGTTTGATCTGCTGATTGAAAACGGGGTCGCCGAGGGTGACAAAATTTCGTTCATCGTCACCTCAACGAACTACTACAACCGTGAAAAAGTTCGCACTCGTTATTCCGGTGTGGCGATCGGCGATGAGATCGAGCTCAACCGCGAGAGGGTCCTCTCCAGTGCGGAGAAAGCCGCTCGCGCATCCCGGCCTGACGCCAAAGTAGAGGCACCGATCAAGCCATTTCGGATTAAGCGATTGACCGGGCCCACTGCACGACAAGCCCGCTAGTCTTGCAGGGGGTCAATATGATATGAATTGCAGCATTGGCTGCGATGCAGCAATCCAAGAAGGGTCATAATCAAATGCTTCGAAATTTGATCGTTTTCATGCTTTCCTGCGGCTTTTTGATGGCGCAGTTGAATCGAGCAACCATTACTGGGACCATCACCGATCCCGGCGGCGCTGCTATTCCAAATGCAAAGGTGACTGCGCGCAATAGCGGCACCAATTCCGCTTTAGAAACGACAACGAATGGCGAAGGCCAGTTTTCGTTTCCCAATCTCCCAACCGGCAACTATGACATTTCGGCTGAAGCTGCCAGCTTCAAGCGGGCCGAACGGAAGCAAATTGAACTCAATGTCCGCGAGGTGCTACGCGTCGATCTCCAACTGCAATTAGGCAGCGTCGCGGAAACAATTGAAGTATCTGGCGAATTGCCTAGGCTGCAAACTGATTCACCCGAAGTCGGGACCAGTTTGAGTAGCAAACAGATGAAGGAACTGCCGCTGTCCATTGCCGGCGGGCGCAACGTCGAAAACTTTGCTTATGCAATCACTCCGGGCGTAAGCGGCAACTCCTGGACATCGAATATCAATGGCTCCACCAGTTTTTCGAAAGAAACACTGCTCGATGGCGCGAGCGTCACCACGTATCTGCAAGGCCACTTTGGCGAATCCACCGTGTCGATGGAATCCTTGCAGGAAATGCGCGTCCAAACCTCAGGCATCTCCGCCGAATATGGCCGCGCGCAAGCCGGCGTTTTCAACTACGTCATGAAGTCGGGCACCAACGAAATCCATGGTTCCGCCTATGGCATGCTGCGCAACGAAGCACTGAATGCCAATACGTTCGTCAACAACGCTCGCGGGCTTCGCAGACCATTGGATCGGCGCTTCAATTATGCGTTCTCATTCGGCGGGCCAATTGTAATTCCCAAAATTTACAACGGCAAGAACAAGACGTTTTTCTACAGTACGTATGAGAAATATCAGGAGCGGATTCTTGGTTTCGGCGCACCCAGCACAACTCTGCCTCAAACCGAGTGGCTGGACGGAAACTTCTCCCGCCTTCTCGGTCCTGCCATCGCCCAGACGGACGCACTTGGCCGTCCCGTCCTGCGGGGCGCGATCTACGATCCTGCCACCATGCGCCAGTTGGAAAATGGCCGTTTCGTTGGCGAAATGTTCCCTGGTAATATAATCCCGGTCAGTCGTTTCTCGGCCGTGTCACGCAATTTGGTCGGTCTGATCCGCGCAGGCTACACGCCGACGGAACGTGGTCCTGATGGGCTCGCGCCTCTGGTGAACAATGGCCTTCGCCCTCAAGTCAACACACCTCGCTTCGATCAGTTCCAGTTTTCGCAGAAGGGCGACCACGTCCTCAACGACAAGCATCGCTTGTCCGGTTCGTTCTCTTTCACACGTAGACCCCGCCTCCTGCTGGATCAGAACCGCGCCTGGGACATCACCAAGGCCGATGGTGGCCCTCTATCGAGTGCGCGTAATCAGGTGATCAAGTCGGAGCTGGTCCGCCTCGCTTGGGACTACAACGTCAATCCAACGATCCTCAACAACCTCACGGTTTCCTACAACCGGATGTTTAACCCGAACATCGGGTCCTACGTTGGCACTGACGGGGCCCAACAACTGGGCATCAAGAACCTAACCACATTCGGCTTCCCCAACGTCAATTACGGCCCTGGGCCCTTTGTGCCGGTCTCGGCCATGGGCGACCCGCAAAACGACGTGCAGGCCTACACCGGAATGGGCTTGCTGAACACCACGAGCTTCTCCAAGGGCCGACACTTCATGAAGGCCGGCATTGACTTCCGGCGCAACCATCAGAACTTGCGCCCCACTCAAGGCGGCGGATTCAATTTCAATGCCCTGCACACTTCCATTCCCGGCGAAGCGTTCTCGGGCAGCCAGACCGGATTTGGCTTTGCTTCGATGCTGCTGGGGCAGGTCGATTCTGCCGGGCTCACCGATCCGGCAGGCATCGGCGGGCGCCGCAATTACTACTCCGCCTTCTTCATGGATGATTTCAAGGTCAATAAGCGCCTCACGCTCAACCTGGGTGTGCGTTGGGAGTATCAGGCGCCGTTCGTCGAGGTGGCCGATCGCTACGCTTCCTTCTCTCTCACCAAGCGTGACCCGATCAGTGGTCTTCCCGGAGCTTATGAATTTGCCGGAGATTGCAGCGTCTGCACCGGCCAGCGTTATTTCGGAGTCCGCAAGCCATTTCGCGACATCGGTCCCCGCATCGGTTTCGCCTACCAGGGGCCTCTGAAATTTGTACTACGCGGCGCTTACGGCATCATGTTCGATGGAGATCTCTTCAACGGGTTTGGTGGCACGCCACTGGGCGGTTCGACCCGCATTCAAGCCGCAGGCGTTTGGAATCTTGCCGCTAACCCAACTAATCCTGCTGCTGGCATCTTCAATTGGGATGCTGGTTTGCCGCAAAACCTCTTCAGCCCGCGTTCCTTCAATCAGTCCTTCGCAAATCGGAATACTCCCGGCATGATTGACCCCAACTACGGCCGCACCCCTTACATCCAGCAATGGAATTTCAACATCCAGCGCGAGATCGCCCCCAAGCTTATTCTGGACGTCGGTTATGTGGGCAACAAGTCCACCGGGCTGCGATTTGGTCAGGCTCTTCGTTTGAATCAACTCGATCCAGCCTTGCTGCAACTTGGAACTCGTCTTGGCAATCGTGTCTCCAACGAAGCGGAAGCCGCGGCCAACGGAATCAAGTATCCGTTCCCTGGCTTCTCAGGGACCGTGGCTGGAGCTTTGCGCCCTTACCCGCAAGTCGTTGGAACCTCTGTAATCAACAATCATGGCGCCCCGCTCGGCTTCTCCACGTACCACTCTTTACAGGTTGTGGTGAATCGGCAGTTCTCGAAAGGCATGCAGATCTATGCCAACTACACATGGTCCAAAAATATGACCAACCTCCAGAGTTCGCTCGAAGGGGACAATGGCGGTCGGCCACTCGATACCTACAACTTGAAGTTGGAAAAGGCTGTCTCCGCTGACGACCAGCCCCACCTGCTCAAGGTAGCCTTCAACTACGAGATTCCCATTGGACGCAATCAGGCAGTCGGTGGCAGCATGTGGAAGCCTCTCGACTTCATCATCGGTGGCTGGGAGCTCTCGGGTATTTTTAACTATTTCAGTGGAGCGCCTTTGAACTTCACCACCAGCACCTCGCCGCTTCCCGGCATATGGAATGGTGCCGCTCTGCGCGCCAATGTGAAGCCTGGCGATCTAAAGAACGCCAGCTTCAAACGTGGCAATTACAACTTCGCCAACACCAATGACCCGATGAACACCTATCTGAACAAGAGCCAGTTCTCGGACCCCGCAGCCTTGACGCTCGGTAATGCTGCGCCTTACTACACGCAAATCCGGGGTTTTGGCAGGATCAACGAGGATTTCAACCTGCAGAAGAATCTCCGACTGGGCGAGAAGTACAGGTTCCAGTTGCGCGCCGACTTCTTGAACGCCTTCAACCGTCCCCAGTGGGGCGGCATCAACACCAACGTCACGAGCCCGGCCTTTGGCCAGGTTACGAGCGTCTCAGGCAACCGCCAGATCCAGCTCGGTGCACGCTTCGATTTCTAAGTGCCTACTGGCCGCAGCGTTGGCATTGGCTTCGGCCAGTGCCCAACGCTGCGACACCTGCCACGCTGAAATCGTCAAGCGTTATTTGCAAACACCTATGGCCCAGAGCGCCGGCGGCAGACCACCTGCCGTCGGCGCTGATTTTTTGCACCCTCAATCCGCTTCCGCAATGCGCGTCGCAATCAGTAATGGCCGGATGACGCACAGCGTCACTCGCGACGGAATCACAGCCAGCTACCCCGTTGAGCTTTCCATCGGCTCTGGTCGAGTCGGGCAGAGCTACGCGGTTCGAATCCATGGAGACCTTTTTCAATCGCCGATCTCCTGGTTCGCGCAAGCATCGAAATGGGGAATCTCGCCGGGCTTCGAGCAGGAGAGACACCCGGATTTTGATCGTCCGATCACCGGCGCCTGTCTTTTTTGTCACAGCAGCTCGACGCCAACCGGTCCAGCGGTGATTGGTTGTGCACGGTGCCACGGCGATGGCGCAAGCCATGCCGCCGCTCCTTCTAAGGCGAACATCATTCAACCCGCGCGCCTTCCCGATGCGAGACGTGATGCGGTATGCGAGCAGTGTCATTTGCAGGGGGCCGCAAGAGTCCTACAGCCCAACAAGCAAGAGCACGACTATGTGCCGGGTATGGCGCTTGAGGAAGTCTTCTCCACTTTCGTTCAGCCGGATGCGGACTTTCGCGTCGTCAGCCATGCTGAGCAATTGAGGCTGAGCGCCTGCGCGCGATCGAGCGGAGGCCGGCTCTGGTGTGGCACATGCCACGACCCGCATCCCGCCGCCCGCGTGAATCATCAACAGAAGTGCGAGTCTTGCCATCCCGGCGTCAAGGCGAAACACCAAGGGCCAGCAGAGGATTGCGTGGGTTGCCACATGCCTCGAAGGCCAGTCAGCGATGTTGCTCACACTGCCTACACCGACCACCGAATCGCAAAGCGGCCAAATGCAGGTTCGACATCAAGCAAGCCGCAACTCCTGCAGCCATGGCGATCCTCCGCGAACGGAGATCGGGCGCTGGCGATCGCATTTGCGTCCTCGGGAGGTCTCGAAGCAGCTAAAGCTCTTCTCAATAAAGTGCTGTCCCAAGGCGCTGGTGACCCGGAACTCCTGGTCTCGGCTGGCAGCATCGCACTGGGGCTGAAGCAGCCCGCCGAGGCCCTGCGTTACTTCGCGGCCGCGCGGAAGCTGGAACCTGCAATCGCGGATCACTACTTCCGTGAGGGCTTGGCTCATGAGGCGAACCAGGATATCCAGCAAGCCATGCGGGCTTATCGCGAGACGCTGAAGCGGAAGCCATCGCATTTCGACGCTACCGCCCGCCTAGCCAGTATCGAGAGGAGGAACGGCGACTTCGGCGCATATCGAAAGACGTTGCAGGCCTTCCTCGAAACCTCTCCTCAGAACATCTCCGTTCGAAAACTTCTCGCTGACAATTAAAGCTGCATTTAAGATGCAACTTTTGCTTGACCGGGAGTTTCTAAACGTTGCATTATGAATGCATAGTTAAGCTATGAACACCCTCTATCAAAACATCGGCGGCCAGCCCGCAGTCGAAGCAGCCGTAGACATTTTCTACCGCAAGGTCCTTGCAGACGACCATATCAGCCACTTTTTCGAAGGCGTTGACATGGATCACCAGATCGCCAAGCAAAAGAGCTTCCTCACCATGGCTTTCGGCGGGCCAGTCAACTACACGGGTCAGGACCTCCGCCGTGGCCACGCCCACCTGGTTGCGCGCGGTCTCAACGACGCGCACTTCGATGCCGTAGTGGGGCATCTAGGCGGAACCCTTGCCGAACTGGGCGTTGCCCCGGAACTGATTGCGCAAGTCGCCGCTATCGCGGAATCTACTCGCGCAGACGTTCTGGGCCGCTAAGCAGTGCCCGCCATTCATTGGCAAGAAATGTCGCTCGAGTCGATCCCAGGCGAAACGGTACTCGATACTCTCCTTCGAGCCGAAGTCCGGGTTCCTCATTCGTGTCGAGCCGGAGTATGCCAGAGCTGTTTGCTCCGTGCGTCCGCCGGTTCGCCGCCTCCTGCTTCCCAGGCAGGGTTGAAGCCCGCGTTGGTGGAACAAAACTGTTTTCTGGCCTGTGTGGCTCGTCCCGACACAGATCTGACAGTGGAGTTTCCTGGCGCGGGGATTCGTTCCTCGGCGCAGTTGGTTGAGGTCAGCCGCTTGAGCGAGACCGTCCTTCGTGTACGCCTCGAATCCGACCAACCACACACCCACCGTGCGGGCCAATACTTGACGCTGTTTCGGAACGATGGCCTGTCGCGCAGCTATTCGATTTCGAGCCTCCCTGACGAAGCGACCCTCGAATTGCACGTGCGCATCATTCCTAATGGGCAGATGAGCCAATGGCTGGCCTCAAGTGCCCAACCCGGCGATACACTTGCAATCCAGGGCCCCGCCGGCAACTGCTTTTACACTGCGGACAACCCCACTCAACCTCTGATACTCGCCGGCACCGGCACCGGGCTTGCGCCCTTGTACGGCATCTTGAGGGATGCCATCCACCAGGGGCACCAGGCGCCGATCTGGCTTTACCACGGTGCACTGAATTCCACGGGGCTGTACCTGAAAGCTGAACTTGAGGCATTGGCCGAGAGCAACCCGAACTTTTCTTATCAACCAGCTTTACTCGACACACATGGCCCGTTGCCTGAATTGATCCTCGAGCAGCACAAGCGTCTCGCAGGGCATCGCAGTTATGTCTGTGGCGATCCAGGAATCGTCAACCTGCTCAAGAAGCGGCTATTCCTGGCGGGCCAAGCCAGCCGGGACATTTTGAGCGATGCATTTATCCCCAGTGCACCTTCCGGTTAACCTGAACTGAGATGCATCTTACGCTTCACACTGATTACGGCCTCCGCGTCCTGCTCTACCTGGCTCATTTCCCTGATCGTCGAGCCAATACGCGCGAGATCAGTGAAGCGTTCGGGATTTCCAAAAATCACCTTGTTCGTGTTGTTCATAATCTGGCCGAACACAACTTCATCACCACCACGATGGGGCGAGGCGGCGGCATCGCTTTAGCAGCACGGCCCGAGAAGATCCGCATCGGCGATGTGGTGCGCGCGCTTGAGCCGAACCTTCATATGGTGGAATGCTTCGACGTTGAATCCAACACTTGCCCAATCGTCCCTGTTTGCGGGCTGAAGATTCCACTGCGCAAAGCCCTTGACGCTTTCCTTGCCACTCTGGATGAGTACAGCCTCGCAGACGTTGTCCAAAATTCTTCATCCAATCGGTTTTCCAAGCTGCTCCTCTTGGCTTGACGCTGGTTGGCTGCCTAGCCACAGGACTGACTACCCGTGACAGCCCCCCCGAACTCAGGTAGTGTGAAAAGTAGAGAGGAATCAATCATGGCGAATCTCGATTGGTCGAAATGTTCTGTGGTGGAATGAATCCCCGGCAAGCGGAGCGGCGCTTGGGTCTTTCGGGACACCCGAACGCCGGTTTCGGTAGTTTTTTGACAACTTGGAAGTGGGGGCTTCGATCAGCGAAATCATGGACTGGTTCCACTTGTCCAAGGAACAGATTGTTTCCGTGATCGAGTTCGCGGCAAGAAGCCTTGACGCGCCGCCAGCACTCCGGCACCACTTCGCTATGCCTTGAAGGGCCATGTTGTCGTGGTGGAAGCGATCGAACGCGGAGGGATCGCTTGGTTCGGATCCAGGCTTCCTGAGGCTTCACTGCCCTCAAAGCGGTGCCGAATCCCGAGCCCCCCTGTAACCAATTCGTCCCAATTCTCACCCTACGTGTTAGCCTTAAAACTTCCTAACCCGTGTCTTCTTCTATGAATTTATGGGCAAAGTTAGCCTTCTTTGCCTCTGTCGTCACCATCTCCTGCTCTCGTGAAGCAGCAAAAGCGCCACCGACCGTCCTTCCCCCGCAGGCAGTGCGTGCGGTCCAGGCGACAACGGCCGATGTCCCGCTTGAAATTTCCTCCATTGGCAACGTAGAAGCCAGTTCCACAGTCGAAGTGAAAGCGCGCGTTACTTCCCCGATCACTAAAGTCCATTTCGCCGAAGGCGACGACGTCCGCCAGGGCCAACTTCTCTTCACTCTCGATGCCGAGCCGTTCGTCCGCCAGTTGGCCGAGATTGAAGCCAACATCGCGCGTGACATCGCGAACGCTCGCCAGGCAGAAGCAAACATTGCCCGCGACCAGGCCGGCCTCAAGAATCTCGACTCCATCGCCAGCCGCACGCTCAAGCTCTTTCAGGAAGGCATCGCTTCCCGCGAACAGGCAGACCAGGCTCAATCGAGCGCCGATGCCGCCAAGTCCGCTGTCGATGCCGGTCGCGCTGCCCTCGAAAGCGCCAGGGCCGCCGAGAAGGCAGATCGTGCCCGCCTCAATGAAACCCGTCTAGTCATTGACTACACGAAGATCACCGCCCCCATCGGCGGTCGCGCCGGTTCAATCTCGACCAAAGAAGGCAGCCTCGCCAAGCAAAACGACAACACCCTCGTTACACTGCTCCAATCCGCACCGGTCCACGTTAGCTTCTCTGTTCCCGAAGATCTCCTGCCCCAGGTTCGAAAATTCCAACGGCAAAAACCGCTTCAGGTCACGGCCACGGCGGGCGACCAGTCCCGCACTGGCTCTCTCATGTTCATCGACAGCTCAGTAGACAGCACCACCGGCGGTATCAAACTGAAGGCGACTTTCCCCAACACAGACCGCGTACTTTGGCCCGGCCAATTTGTAAACGTTACAGCCCGCCTCAACACGCAGCGCAACGTAGTCCTGGTTTCGTCCCAGGCAGTTCAGACCGGCCCAAAAGGCAAGTACGTCTGGATCTTCAACAGCGCCGATTCCACTGTGAACATGCGCGATGTCACGGTGCTGCGCCTGTTCAACCCTACTGGACAGGGCGAGCAGGCCGTGATTTCCTCCGGGCTCCAGCCGGGCGAATCTGTCATTTCCGAAGGCCAGAAGCGGCTCACTCCAAATTCCAAAGTCCGGCTGCTGGCCACTCCAGTTCAAGCCAGCGCTAACTAGAACGCCATGGGTATCACAGATTTTTTCATCCGCCGCGTAGTAACCACCTCGCTGATGATGGCCGCCATCCTCGGCTTCGGTCTGATCAGCTACTTTTCGCTGCCGGTTAGCGACCTGCCACCGGTTGAATATCCAACCATCCAGGTCACGGCGAGCCTCCCGGGCGCGAACCCGGACATTATGGCTTCGTCCGTTGCCACCCCGCTCGAGAAGGCTTTTTCTAACATTCCCGGCGTCGAAAGCATGTCATCAGCCAACACCAACTCGATGACCATGATCACGTTGCAATTCGACTTCTCGCGCACCCTCGATTCCGCCGCCCTCGATGTCCAATCCGCTATCTCCCGCGCCACTGGCGAACTTCCGCGCAACATGCTCGCCCCGCCCTCTTTTCGCAAGGTCAACCCAGCTTCCCGCCCCGTGGTCTTCCTCGCCCTCACGTCCGAAACGATGACGCTCGGAGCTCTCAACGAATACGCCGAGAACCTCATCGGCCGCCGCCTCTCGATGATCAACGGCGTTGCACAGATCATGATTTTCGGAGGGCAAAAGTACGCCGTCCGTGTTGAAGTCGACCCGGACCGCCTGGCCGCCCGCCAGGTCGGCCTCGAAGAGATCCGCGCAGCCATGGCGCAGCAGAACGTTAATCTGCCCGCCGGGTCCATGCACGGCTTTACCAAAGCTTACACAGTTCAATCCAACAGCCAACTTGGTACAGCCGACCAGTTCAAGCCCATGGTGATTGCCTACCGCAACGGCAATCCCGTTCGTCTCAGCGATGTTGCCACCGTGCGGGATAGCGTCTCGAACGAGCGCAGCATGTTCTGGGTGAACGGCAAGCCTGGAATGATTGTTGCCGTCCAAAAACAACCTGGCGCCAATACGGTTCAGGTGGTCGACGAAGTAAAGCGCCAACTGCCCAGCCTGCGCCAGAACATGACCGCCGGCATCAACCTCGATGTCGAATTCGATGCTTCGAAGAACATCCGAGAGTCGATCGAAGACGTCAAGTTCACCCTCTACCTCACCATCGGCCTTGTGGTGCTTGTGATCTTCGTCTTCCTGCGCAACGTCTCGGCCACCATCATCCCGAGCGTTGCGGTACCGCTCTCTCTGCTAGGTACTTTTGCCGTAATGCGCCTGCTCGATTTCTCGATCGACACCCTCTCGATGATGGCCATGACCCTTTCGGTCGGCTTCGTAGTGGATGACGCCATTGTCATGCTCGAGAACATAGTGCGCCACATGGAGATGGGCAAGCCCCGTATACAGGCCGCCTACGAAGGCGCACGCGAAGTGGGCTTCACGATCATTTCAATGACCATCTCGCTGGTCGCCGTCTTCATTCCGGTGCTTTTCCTCGAAGGCATCATTGGCCGCCTGCTGCGAGAATTCTCGATCACCATTGCCGTCGCGGTTCTTATCTCCGGCATCATCTCCCTCTCGCTCACGCCTCTGCTCTGCAGCCGCTTCCTCCGCCATGAAAAACCCACCGGCCGGCTTTTCCTCCTGACCGAGCGTTTCTTCGAAGGCTTGAACAACCTGTATCGCCGCACTCTCATCACCACCCTGCGCTACCGGTTTGTCACCCTCATCGCCACCTTGGCCCTAACGGTCGTCACCGGCTACATGTTCTACGTCATGCCCAAGAGCTTTGTACCGTTGGTGGATACAGGCATGGTCTTCGGTGGCACCGAAGCCGCCCAGGACACCAGCTTCGACGAAACCGTCCGTCTTCAGGCCCAGGTCCGCGACATCGTCAAGAAGAACCCCTACGTAAGCCAATTCGGCACCGGCATCAACGCACAATCGAACGGGTTCCTGTTCGTCCACTTCATCGACATCCACAAACGCCCGCACATCACAAAAATCATCGCTGATCTACAAAAGGAATTTGCCCAAATTCCCGGCTTCAACGTTTTCCTCCAGCCACCGCCCATGCTGACTTTGGGCCAAACGGAATCGCGCTATCAGTATTCGGTTGCCCTTCAGGATGCCGAAACCAGCGTCCTCTACCAGTGGGCTCCCAAGCTTGAGGCCAAGCTCCGCACTCTTCCTTCGATCGCCGAAGTTTATAGCGATCTTCAACTCAACAACCCGCGTATCAATGTCGACATCGATCGAGACCGCGCCTTCGCCCTCGGCGTTACGCCAGAACAAATCGCCAACACGCTCTACGACGCTTTTGGCAACCGCCGTGTCTCCACCATCAGCGCCCCCGCCAACGAGTACGACGTCATCATGGAGGTGCTGCCCGCATTCCGTCGCGACCCCGCAGCGCTATCCAAGCTTTACGTCAGATCCAGCACCGGCAAACTGATCCCGCTCTCCGCAGTGACAAAAGAAATCCAGGGAGTCGCCCCCTTGAGCGTCAACCACATCGGCCAGCTTCCGGCTGTGAATCTACAGTTCAATGCCAAACCTGGCATCTCACTCAGCCAGGTTACCGCCGAAGTGGACGATGCGGCTCGCGAAATGGGCTTGCCCGACACGCTCTCGTTCACCTACCAGGGCACCGCATCCGCCTTCCAGAAATCCGTCGGCGGCCTTGCCATCCTCCTCGGCATCGCGATCCTCGTGATCTATCTTGTCCTTGGCGTTCTCTACGAAAGCTTTATCCACCCGATTACGATTCTCTCGGGCCTGCCCTCCGCCGGCCTCGGCGCGCTGATCACGTTGCTGCTATTCAAGAACGATCTCAATCTCTTTTCTTTCGTCGGCATCATCTTGCTGGTGGGCATCGTCAAGAAGAACGCCATCATGATGGTCGACTTCGCCATCATGGCGCGCCGGGATGGCATGTCCGCCGAAGAAGCTATTTTCGAAGGCTGCATCCAGCGCTTCCGTCCGATCATGATGACAACTATGTGCGCGCTGCTCGGCACGCTCCCCATCGCTATCGGCTTCGGCGCAGGTGCTGAAGCGCGACGCCCGCTTGGCCTCGCTGTAGTCGGTGGCCTGATCGTCTCTCAACTGCTCACCCTCTACATCACTCCAGTGATCTACCTCTACATCGAGAAATTGGCTTTCCGCAAGACTGCCACGCAGAAAATCTCTGTTGGCGCGATTGAAACAGCCTCGTCTTAACGCATGTCTCTGTGACAATCAATCACATGACACGCAGATTCATTCCCTTCGCACTTGCCGCAGCAGCCATTAGCGCTTCCGCACAACCAACGAGCCCTTCCGCCGACTGGATGCTCGCAGTCCTCCGCACCAGCATGGAGACCAAGAAAGGTGTCACGCTGCATATCAACGGGCAGACCCTCGCCATGTTGGTCATCGCGGTGGGCGAACACTTCGTCGAAGGACGCAATCAGCAGTCTTCGAAGATCACTGTTCGCATCGCTTCCATCGACGCAGCCGTTATGGCTTAGAAACAGGCTGCTTAGCCTCAGACTTGGCGGCGATCATTCGAGCGTGCTCAAGGATGTCGGGGTCTTTCACTCCAACCGCAAGGGCCCGATCCATCTGTTTCGAGGCTTCTTCGTAACGGCCATTCACAAACAATGCCCATGCATGGGCGTCAAGCGTGTGAATATCCGCCCGCCTGGCCAATTCCAATTTGGCCACTTCCAGCGCCTTCTCTGGATCTTTGCGAAAATCCGCGTAATAGAAAATCAGCTCGTGGTTGCTATTGTCGTTGGTCGCCATCTCTTTCCGCGACTCTGCTTCGAATTGTTGGAATGACTTGCCAGCTTGTTCTTTCAATCCCGCCTTGTGCTGGGCAACCGCCAACGCATAAAGATTCTCAGCGTGGGGAGCGCCAGTGTAGCGCTTCTGCTCAAGTGCAGCAGCCTCGTTGTGCTTTCCCGCGTCCATCTTGATTCTTGCCAGAGCGCCCAAAGCGTAGTGGTAGTCCGGGAACAACTGAAGAGCCTGATTTACAATTCTCTCCGCCTCCGGGCCGTGGCCGCGCTTTCTTTCCAATTGCGCCACCTGGGTTAGTATCCATGCTCGATCTTCGAGCTCGTCGATTGGGCACTTTTCATAGGCTTTGATCATGAGCTCGACCGCACCGTCGAGGTCGCCGATGAGTTCCCTCATATAAGCGCCACGGGTGAGACCCGGAACGGTTGCACCCTGCAAGTTCAACATCGTCTGCACTGCCTTTTCCGCATCCACATAGTGCCCGAGTTCGATTTGTGAGTCGGCCAAAATCGCGTATATCGAAGCATTGTCGGGAGACTTTGCGTTCAGCTTCTTGGCTATCCCTAAAGCCTTTGCAAAATCATGTTTGCCCATTGCCAACCACGCCTCGATCTTCAGACTTTCCATGTTGGCCGGATCGAGTTCAAAAGATTTCTTCAGCGCTGTTTCTCCTCTTTCGTAAAAGGATGGATCTGAAGTTTCGCGAGCGCGACGGTTATAAGCAAGCGCGAGTCGATTGTACCCGAGAGCGCTAGTGGGAGCTTTCTTGATTTCCGCTTCAGCAACTTCGATCTGCTTCTGCGCTGGTGTTTTCGTTTGTTGTCCTAACAGGACTACTGCAATACAAAAGGGAAACAAGAATTTCATATGATCCTCTCCAAAAAAAGTTTGGGCCCGGTCACTGATCGTGCCGGACCCAAAGATGAACTACTGAATCGGACAGTTTCCAGTGCAACCCGGCTCACCCGGATCTACATGCCTTCTGTCGCGTCCGCTATTGGCGAATGCAACATATGGGAACGTTTCCTGATAAGGCTTGTCATTCATATTGACGCCATCGCCTAGCCGATTATTCGGCGCAATATTGAATGCTGGGTTCAGTACGCCGGCCACCGCCCGCGTTGCAATGTCGGTGACATCGTCGGATACTCGCCTTCCATTGGGAAAACCCCCAAAATCACCAGCCAAAACACCAAGGCGTTTGCGGCTGCCGAATGGTGTGGGTGGAACTCCCGTATTCAGTCTCAAGAGATCCGCAACCGGACCCGGAGGTGTACCGGCGGCGGCAATTGGGGGCAAGTACTGAAGCAGCGGTAACAAGTCAGTGCGGGGAGGCGGAGGAATGCTGACTGCGCCGGCGAAGGCCGCGTTCAGAACCCGGGCAAGCAGCGGATCCAGCAAGAAACTGGCAAACTGCGAGTCGTTCGATGGCTGGCTCATGCTCCACGTATCCTTAAATCCTGTCCCGATCAAAAGTTCGTTGATGAGCGGATTGCCCATTCTTTGAATCTGTGAGAATGAACCGGAGGACGCCGACGCCAAGGGTGCCCGCCTGACCAGTAAGCGCTGGCGCGAAGTCGTTCCAAAAACTCCGATGGTAGCTGCTTGGTCCGTGGCTGCGACTATACTTCCCGTTCGAGTGAGCATCGCAATGGGAACTTCGATGGCGATCGTATTTACATTGAAACCGGACAGAGCATCAGAAGCGTAATTTACATTTTCCGTTGCGTCCATAGCTGGTGAGAGCACACCGCCACCCGCTCCCTGACGGAAGTTGAGTGTATCGAAAATGGCGCCCACGTCGATGTAGAAGGGGTCGTCAACAGTTCCGGCGAAAGTGCGGATTCCGTTGGTTGAGGTGTAGATCCCTTGGGCGGCCAGTGCAGGGTAGTTGGGCATCGTGCGAGGACCGACGTTGCTAGGTACTGCATAAAAACTTCCCCCGGCGCTGTTTGCAAGTTCAGTCCTGACGTTGTTTTTCACCATGGTGACTGTATAGGTCTGGCGCAGGCTGAATCCTTCCGATCCAGGCCCATTAAGTGCTGTGATTGCTGGTGGAACGATTGGGGTTCCCGGCGCAACGGGCGCTGGAGAATTCGCTGGCGCAACAATACCTGCACCTGCCCCTGCAAAGCCGGTGAACAACTGGGGGGCCCGGATCTCGGTCTGGAATCGAACTTCGAAGACGATGTCTTCCACAGCATCATTGTTGTTATCGACTCGGATCGCATAAAGAACATCTGGATCGAAGGGGAAATAGTTTGGCCCATTCGATGGTTCGAGCAGCGGGTCGACATTGAGCAGCATGGTCACCTTCGTTGCATCGTTATAGCTAACGAAAGCAAAGACATCGGTGATATCGGCTTTGTGATCGAGCGCGGAGATTGGCGCCTCGCGATGGCTGGCAGCGAAGCCAGTCGGCGAAGCCATCATCGCCACAAGTATTGTGGCTAGGATTGGACGAATTTTGTACATCTTAAATAATCCCTTTCATTTTTAAGTGGCGAGCAATTCCTGCGACTGCCAAGCCTGAGGTGAGTAACAGTGAGGACGATGGTTCCGGAACTTCCGATGGAGGAACGGGAAGGGCTGTGGCGACGAACCGGTCGGTAACGGTTGCTCCGGAAGCTCTACCGTTATTGCTGGGCCCAGCATCCAAAGTCAGGTCATGAAGGATTCCAATAGTAGTTACCGCGTCAAAGGTCATGCTATCCGTACCGCTGTTCGCCACCACTAGCGGCAGTCCTTCTTCTCCTGGGCAAGTGCCAGGAAAGTTTGGAGGTTGTGGAACAAAAGCTGCGCCCAGGCAGGAGTTCTGAATCGCGGTAATTTGAGCGCCTCCTGTACGGGTCTCAGACGAAAGACTGAGCGAATCTCCGGTAAAGCTGGCGCCTGAAATTTTGTACCCCAAAAGCAACTGGGCGATTTCGCCCGGCCCAACCGCGGCAGTGCTGGTAAAGGAGAGACCAGGATTTGTATTCGACAGAAAAACTCCTACTGAAACACTTGCAGGAGCAATTGCTACAGCATTGTCGATCAGATTAATCGCCGGAGCAATCATGAACGACGAGACAGTGCTCGTCCCCAACATGCATCCATCCGCGTTTAAGTTGATGAAATCGGAGAGTGGGCCGGAGACACACATCGGGGCAGCGGGCGCTAGCGAATAAATTGCAAGAACGCTAGCACCAATCAAAAATTTAGTCATTTTATACACCTCTATCTAGCAGGGAAATTTCGCCCGCCGAGGAGCCCTGACATGATGCACCCAAAAGTATTTCTGAAAGCGCCACCGAGTTCAGCGAGGAGAAGCCTACTACTGTGCTGAGAGGGTAAAGGTGGCCAAAGTTTCATGGCAAAATGCTTCGATAGAAATATTTTTTGGTCGATATCAAACAGATTCTAAAGCATTTACTCGATTACTTAAAAAGTACTATCAGGGCGCTTCAAGTGTTTCCCTCAGCCGCTGGCAAACGCTCAAAGTGATCATCTTGCTAGTACTTTCGAGCACGGACCAACCACCAAACTCTCCCGCCCTGCTATGGAGTTGGCTTTGGAAAGCGGAGGGCTCTAGAACTGGAACTCTGGACGCAGCCCCAAGCTGTCAGCGCCGGGCCAAATCCTGTAAATACACTCAAGGGTCTTTCCGTCACCTCGCCCACCTCGCCGCACCCATAGCTAGAGTTGTACTGGCAACCTCCCAATTGCGGCGAGAATTCCATCATCAGGCAAGGCAGTCTCGCGTCACGGCCTAAAACCGCATTCTTGACTGGTAGGCCTTCTTGACGGAGGCAATCAATTGAGCTGAGAGCCTCAGTTTTGCAAGGTCGGCGAAGTTGCCAAGGTCAATAAGTATTCGATTGGACACTGGTGAATTCTATAAAATGTGTCAGTGGTTCGCTAGAATCTCACATCTGGCCCCACGGCCAAACCAAGCCCGTACGAGTCATAGCCGCCAGGCCTCCTGCCCGTCAGCGAACTCAGGCCAGCACCTTCTTCACTACTTCCCCACGCACCCCGGTCAACCTCTGGTTGAAGCCCTGATAAAAATAAGTCAACTTCGTGTGGTCCATCCCCATCAAGTGCAACAGCGTTGCGTGTAAATCCGACACGTGCACGGGTTCCTCCACCGCCGCGAATCCCAACTCATCGGTCGCCCCAATCGCCTGGCCACCCTTCACGCCTGCTCCAGCCATCCACATCGTAAACCCATGCCAGTCATGATCCCGGCCCGGCTTGCCCACTCCTTCGCTCGTCGGAGTCCGGCCAAACTCTCCACCCCAAAGCAACAACGTCTCGTCCCACAATCCCGTCGCCTTCAAATCCTCCATCAAAGCAGCAATCGGCCGATCCGTTTCCTTGGCGTGCAGGCGGTGATTGTTGATGCAGTCGTTGTGCCCGTCCCAAGTGTCTTCGATATGCCCGCCGCCAGAATACAACTGCACAAATCGCACACCCTTCTCCAGCAACCTGCGCGTCATTAGACACTTCCGCCCAAAGTCCTCCGTCACGCGGTCATTGAGGCCATAACGCTCTCGAGTCTCGGCCGACTCGCGGCCCAAATCCACCACTGCCGCCGCCTCTGCCTGCATCCGGTATGCCAGCTCATAACTAGCGATCCGCGCCGACAACTCCGTCTCAGAAGGCCGCCCCGCCAGATGCTCTTCATTTAACTTCTTCAACAGGTCCAGCGATCGCCGCTGCGTCTCGTCGGTCACCCCCGCGGGCGGTTGCAAGTCCAATAACGGCGCGGCCCCCGAGCGGAACAAAGTCCCCTGATAAGCCGCCGGCATGTAACCGGCAGTCCAGTTCGAGGCGCTCCCGATCGGCCCGCCCCGCGGGTCTGTCATCACTACAAACGCCGGCAAGCTCTGGTTATCCGTCCCCAATCCATACGTCACCCACGCGCCAGCCGCGGGCTTACCCAGAAAGATGCTTCCCGTATTCATCTGCAAACAACCGGATGCATGAGCCGCCGTATCGGTCTGCATCGAACGAATCACGCAAAGATCATCGGCGAACTTCGCTGTATGAGGAAACAGGTCACTGATCATCAGACCGCTTTGCCCGTGCGCCTTGAACTCAAACGGCGACTGCATCAGATAACCAACAGGCCTGCCATTGGAACCCACCGCCAGCTTGCCTTGGTAGGCCTGCCCATTGCGCTTGGTCAGCTCCGGCTTGTAGTCAAACGTATCCACCTGACTCGGCGCACCGTTCATAAACAAAAACACAGCCCGCTTCGCCTTCGCCGCGAAATGCGGTTTCTTGGGGGCAAGTATGCTGCTCGCCTCGACCGTCTTGCCAAAGAAGCCATCGCGCTCCAGCAACTCCATCAATGCGAGCCCCGCAAACCCGCCCCCGGTCTGCCATACAAAATCCCTCCGCGTCTTCTTAATTGACATAAGCAAACTCATTCAAGTTCAAAATCACGCGGCACATCTCCTCAAGGCTGCTCACTTGCAAAAACGATAGCATTGCAACCATCTCTGCCGGCTTTGGCCGCCGCGCCAGCGCCAGGCGGTAAGCCAGCTCCACTTGCGCCTTGGCCTCCCCACCGGCCTCGCGCCTCAGGCGTGCAGCAAAATGCCGCGACTGCCGTTGGACAAAGTCCCCATTGAACAACTGCAGCGCCTGCGGAGCCACCGAAGTCGTCTGACGCTTGGCCGCCGGTCGCGTTGTGTCGCAAACATCCAACACTTCCATGAGCGGCACCATCAGCGACCGCTTCGCGATGTAATAAACCGCCCGACGCGACGCTTTCTCTTCATCGAAAGCCGCCCACACCTTTTCAGGATCCGAGGATCCGGCCATCGCTTCCTTCTGCATCGCAGGATAAACCGGCTCTCCAAACATCTCGCCATTCAACTTCCCGCTTGCCGCCAACGCCGAATCAAGCATGGCCTCAGCCTCCAGCCTCCGGTAGGGCGCCTTCCATAGCAATCGGTTCTCTGGGTCTTCCTTCGCATACGCCGCACTGCCCACCTTCGACATCCGGTAGGTGTTGCTCCCCAGAATCAACGCGTGCAGTTTCTTGAGCGACCAACCCTGCTCGACAAACCACACCGCCAGCCAGTCCAGCAATTCCTGATGTGACGGCTTGTCGCCCATCACGCCAAAATCATTCGCTGTCCTCACCAGACCTTCTCCGAAATGCCATTGCCACACGCGATTCACAATCACTCGCGCCGTCAAAGGATTGTCGGGGGACACCAGCCAGTTCGCCAGCGCCAGTCTTCTGCCCTCCAGCCCAAACTCAGGCTGAACCTTAGCCACAATCGCCGGAGCCGATGGCCCCACTTCGGGTCCTGGCGAACTCGCCTTACCGCGGATCAGTATGTGCGTCGCCGGCGGCCCTGCCTTGTTCTCGGTCATAAAGTATCCGCGTGGCAAATCCGGAGTTTCTCGCTTCAGCCTCGCCACTTCCACTTCGACCGGCAACGCCTTCAACTCGGCATCCAGTGCTTTGCCGTGCCCCTGCACCAACTTCGTTTGGGCCTCGCTCCGCTCCTTCGCAGTCAGCAGAAACGCGACTATGGCCCCCGCTGGCAGCTCGCTCTTTGAAGACTGAAGCCAATTCAGCCGCGCCGCCTCGCGCAACGCCGCAATCTTGGCCTCCCGCTCATCGAATGCCTCCACCTCTGCCCTGGTCCCAATCGGACGATCCAACTCGTTGCGCCCTCGCCGTGGCCGTTCGAGGCCGCCAAGCACCGCAATCATCCCGTAGTAATCCTTCGTCGTCAGCGGTTCGAACTTATGGTTATGGCAACGCGCACATGCCAGCGTCATTCCGAGAAAGGCCTGTGATGTCGTGTTCAACAAATCATCCAGTTGGTCAAACCGGTCCTCCATCGGGTCGGCCGGCTCGTCGTCCCACGGACCCAACCGGTGAAATCCCGTTGCCAGCAAGGTCTCGGCATTTGAATCTGGCAACTCGTCCCCCGCCATCTGCTCCACTACAAACCGGTCAAACGGCTGATCCGCATTCAGCGACCGGATCACGTAATCCCGATACTTCCAGACCTGCGGCTTGATCGCGTCCCGCTCATAGCCATTCGTGTCCGCATAGCGCACCACGTCCAGCCAATGCCGCCCCCATCTCTCCCCATAACTCGGTTTCGCCAATAACTTTTTCACTAGCCCGTCCCAATCCCCCCGAAACGAATCTTGCTCCGCCACGGTCGGCGGCAATCCCGTTAAATCGAAGTAGACCCGCCTTAACAGATCCGCATCGTTCGCCCGAGTCGCCGGTTTCCAACCCTTGGCTTCGAGCTTCGCCAGCACAAATGCATCGATCGGATTCCGCACCCAGCCGCGTTGTTTGACCTTAGGCGCAACCGGCTTCACCGGCGCATGAAATGCCCAATGCGACAATCGCGGGTCGACCTTCGGCGCCTCGCTCACTGCCGCCTCAGGATAGGCCGCCCCTGCATCGATCCACTCCCGCAACACCACAACTTCCGCTTCCGTAAGCCGGGGCCCACTAGGCGGCATCACCAGCTTCGCGTCGGTCCCACTCACATACCGCATCAACAAACTGGCCGAAGCCTTCCCCGGCTCAATCGCGGACACTCCGCTCTCGCCGCCGCGCAACGCATCCTCGCGCCGGTCCAGCCGCAAATGACTCTTCTGCAATCCCGGCCCATGACACGCAAAACACTTCCGCGCCAATATCGGCCGAACCTCACGTGCATAGTCCGCCGCTGTTGCCACTCCCACCCAACAAAGCGCCAGCGCCAGTTTCATATCTCTATCTAACAACAAACTCACTTCGTGAGCAAAACTCGTTCCCCGATATACTCCGTAATGTATGAACCACGGCTCAAGCCTCACTCGCCGCTCCTGTCTTGCCCTCGCCACTTCCGCTGCTATCGCCAAGTCCGCGCCCCCCACTATCCAAATCGTGAGTGTCACCTCCACATTTGAGGACATCCGCTACCGTTCCCCCTACAAATTCGGCGGCGTCGCCATGGATCACACCACTCTGCTCAACGTCAAAGCGCGCGTCAAAACCAAGTCCGGCAAGATCGCCGAAGGCTTCGGTTCCATGCCGCTTTCAAACCCCTGGGCCTTCCCCTCGCGCGAGATGTCCTACGACACAACTCAGAACGCGATGCAGTTGCTCGGCAAGCGTCTGGTCGCCATCACCAATGCCTACCGCGAATCCGGGCACCCCATCGACATCAACACTGCTCTCGAGCCGCTCTATCTTTCCACCGCAGCTCAACTCAGCAAAGAACTCAACCTTCTCGCCCCCATCCCCAAACTCTGTACTCTCGTCACGGCAAGTCCAATCGACGCCGCGCTCCACGATGCCTTCGGCAAGGCCCTCGGCCGCAACTGCTATCAAACCTATGGCCCCGACATGATGGCCCATGACCTCTCACACTATCTGGGCAACGACTTCAAGGGCGAATACCTCAACCGCTACGTCAATCAAAAGCCGCGCCCTGAAGTGAACGTCTACCACTCCGTCGGCGGCCTCGACACTCTTACCGACGCCGACATCACCAAACGCCTGAACGATGGCCTCCCCGAAACCCTCGCTGAATGGATCCGCTACAACGGCCTCCACCACATCAAGATCAAACTCCAGGGCGATGAACTCAAATGGGATATCGACCGCACCGTCACCATCAACCGCATCGCCGAAGAAACCAGCCCGAATGTCAACTGGCGCTACTGCGTCGATTTCAACGAGCGTTGCCCGAACGTCGCCTACCTTCTCGAATACCTCCGCAAAGTCAAAGAACTTTCCCCACGCGGCTTCGAGCGAATCGAATACATCGAACAACCCACCGCCCGCGACCTCAAAGCCGATAGCAAGAATGTCATGCACGAAGCAAACAAGCTCCGCCCCATGGTCATCGATGAATCCTTGACCGATCTCGAAACTCTCCTGCTCGCTCGCGAACTCGGATACACCGGCGTCGCCCTCAAAGCCTGCAAGGGTCAGAGCCAGGCCATGCTGATGGCCGCCGCCGCGCAGAAGTACAAGATGTTCCTCTGCGTGCAGGATCTCAGTTGCCCCGGCGCGTCTCTCATCCACTCGGCCAGCATCGCCTCGCACGTCCCCGGCGTCTCCGGTATCGAAGCAAATTCGAGGCAGTATCTGCCAGCCGCAAACGATGCCTGGCGTCCAAAATTCCCCGGCATCTTCACCATCAAGGACGGAACCATGAAAACCGCTGCCCTTAACGGTCCCGGCATCGGCGCGGTCAGCTAACTTACCCAAGCCAGGCTCAACCACACACTGCACCCGCCTCCCATATTTATGGGAAGATAAAGGCGAATGAAGACGACACTCGAAATCCCCGATCCCATCTTCCGCAAGGCGAAAGCCGCTGCCGCGGAGCAGGGAATCCCACTGCGCCAGTTCGTTTCTATCGCCCTGGCAGACAAGCTTCGCGATGCCTCCTCAAGCGAAAAGCCATGGCTCAAAAGCTTCGGACAACTCAAATCTCTTCAGGCCGAGACCAAGCGAATCGATGCCATCATCGAAGCCGAGTTTGGAACAGTTCAAACGGAGGATCGCGATTGATTCTAGACACGAATGCCCTTTCAGCATGGGCTGATGGCAATGCCGAGCTGCTCCCGCTTCTAAAGCAAATCGACGAAGTTGTGCTGCCCGTAGTTGTACTCGGTGAATACCGCTATGGCATCTCCCGTTCTCGATTTCGCAGTCGTTATGAGAGGTGGCTATCTGACTTTCTTCCAGTCTGCCGCCTATTGCCCGTCGACGAGGAAACAAGCGAGCACTATGCTCAAATCCGGCTCGCACTTCACAGCAGTGGTCGGCCCATTCCAAGCAACGATGCCTGGATTGCCGCATTGGCTCGACAACACAAATATCCGATCCTCAGCCGCGATACTCACTTTGAACAAGTCCCTCATCTGAAACGAATCACTTGGTAGCAAAGCCAGAAAACCGCTAATTTCCTCGCGCCGCAGCCACCCGTCCCACCAATTGCCCCGCCACCGCCCAGCTCGACATATACAGCGTCAAAGACCCATGGTCCACCAATAGATCCAACTTGTCATCCCCATCCAAATCCCCTGCCCAGACTACCTCAGCCCGCTGATCCACCAAACCTGCGGCCCATCGATACAGCGTCTGAGTCCTCCCCCCATAGCTGAACTGCAACAGCGACGCCCCTCCCCCCGCAAGCTTCCGGTTTGCATTCGTCACCTCCACCCGGTAAGCCCTCGCCTCGCAAGTCAACAAAATCGGATTCTGTTCATGCAACGACCCCGTCTCGCTGCGGTCAAAACACGTATGCACTGCTTTGCCAGCCAATTGCGGCAACCCGCGCAGCAGAAATAATGGAACATCCACCGCCGGCGTCTCCAACTCAATCCGTCCATCCTTCACCACGGTCCGATAGCCCATCCAAGCGAACCCATCCCGCGAAGGAGCCAGTCCAATCCATCCGATGCCAGAACCCAAACCCATACCCTGCCGCACCACCGAACCCGGTTGAATCATTTCTACCCGCGGCCGCACAGCAGCCTTCTTCTGCTGCCCCCAACAAACTGACCAACACAATATCCCAATCCACAAACACCGCATGAATACCTATTCTATGGGCAACCGCCGCCCCTACCAGTTCGAAGACTTCGCCCCTACAACGGCAAGATCTCCTCACGCTCAGGGTTGTACTTGAGCCGCCTCTTCTGCAAATAAGCAATGTTCCCCAGATGAGATGCCGCGGCCGACCGGTGGCCAATATATACATCCCCATTCGGCAACTTCCTCGTCCGGCAACACTCCAGAAAGTTCTCAACGTGATCAATCGTCTGCTCGCGAGGCGACTGCACCACCACCGGCGGAGCACCCTTTTCAATCGACTGAAACTCAAACCGCCGCCGGTCAATGTACAGCTTCCCCAGCGTCCCGCAAATCTCAACGCCTTCGCCCTTGATCCCAGGCGCAAGCGTCGCCTCAAAAGTCGCCGTCCACTCCGCCGGATATTCGAGCAGCACATGGATCGTGTCCGGCGCCGTCCGCCCATCCTTGTAGTGATAAACCCCGCCCGCCGCCACCGCAGCAATCGGGTTGTCCTGCCCCATCATCATGTGCACCACATCGATCCAGTGCGTGAACAAATCCGTCACCTGTCCCCCGCCATATTCCAGATAGGCCCTGAAATTCCAAAACTGTTGGGGATCCCAATCCCGCCACTTCACCGGCCCCAGAAACCGCGCCCAGTCCAGGTTCGACGGCTGTGTCGCAAGCCTCTCAGGCGCTTTCCTCAGATGCGCTCCATTGCCATGCCACCAAGTCCGCGCCAGCGTAATCTTGCCCAGCTTCCCGGTATCGAAGTACTCCCGTTTCGCCTGCAAATAATGTTGTCCAGACCGCTGCTGCATCCCCACCTGGCAGATCCGGTTGTTCACGCGCGCCGCCTTCACAATCTGCGGTCCCTCTTCAATCGTCAGCGTCAAAGGCTTCTCGACATAAACATCCTTGCCCGCATTCAGCGCATCAATCGCGCAACCGGCATGCCAGTGATCCGGCGTCGCGATCAACACGGCATCCACATTCTTGGCGGCCAGCAGCTTGCGATGATCGTTGAACCCCTGCGCCTTGGTCGCCTTCTGCTGCGCCTGGTCAATCCGCTCGCCATACACATCGCACACCGCCGTGACATCCACCTGCCGCGTGTTCAGGAAGGTGCCCATCACACCCACGCCCCGGCCACCGCAACCAATGAGCCCCAGCTGAATGCGCTCATTCGCCCCCATAATCCGCGAATAACTCGCCGCGCTCACCCCGGCGGCAATACGAAGCGCACTACGGCGACTGATCAATGATCCTTGCATCGCTCAATTATAATCGCCCCGTCGGCGACGCAAAGCTCGAGCGAGGGCGGCGCAATCCCTTGCATGCGCAGCAGCATGGCGATCTGGGCCGTGTGCCTCATTTCGTGGATCATCACGTGCCACAACAACCCATCCACTCTGTACCGCTCGTCCTGCGAGTCATGCACCGCCACAACCCGTCTCAACTGCTCTACATCTCGCCAGTAATCGAGCAAGCGAGAACCCCCCCGATCGGGACCACCCGATGTCGCTTCCAGCACAGGAATGCGAGCCAACACAGGCGGCACTCGAAGGATGGCCTGCTGCACCCAACTGTCTCCAACACTCGCCACGTGAAACACCAGATCTTTGATCGAATGAAACCGTTCGCCATCCAGCATCGGCCGCGATAAACCTCGTCCGGCACACTCTCAATCGCCGCCCACAAGTCGCGCGCGCGCCCTAACCCGGCCAGGCTCCATCAAGGCAGGATCATCAGCAATGGCAACTCCCGAAAATGCGCATCATGTGTCAGCAACGTCGCCCCATGCTCCATCGTCAGCGCCGCGATCCACACATCATTGCGCGGAATCGGCTTCCCCATTCGCCTCAGGTAGACATCGATTTCGGCATATCGCTTTGCCGTCTCATGCGTGACATTCACCACCAACACAGACGGCCGATCCAGAAATTCCCCCAACACTCGTTCGTTGTCGGCCCGCCTCGATCCCAACCGGAATCCGCTGTGCAATTCTCCAAGCACCACCACTGGAACCAACACCTGCGTCGCCGATTGCAGTACTTCCAAAGATCCCAAATCGCCGCGCAGCAATGCCGAATAGCCCGAAGTATCCAGCACCACTTTCATACCGCCCAATCCGCCTCATCGACTTTCCGCATTTCTTCGAGCAAGCCTCCAAACTCAGCAGCCTGCTCTTCAGACCACACCCCCAGAAAAGCCTCGAAGTCGCGATTCAATTTCGGTCGATGCAATGCCGTGAGCAACAACTGCGTCGCTGCTCTATTCAGGCTGATGCCCTCACGCTCGCTCTTATCGACAATTGCCGCTTCCACCTCAGGCGGCAGGTTGCGCAAAGAAATTGTCATGCTCAAAGCGTAGCAAAAAGTGATGCAGAATGAATCAACGAGTGATGCATACTAGGCTTTCATGTAAATTCACGAATCACCTGCACTCGCCAAAATCATTCCATATCAACTCTTGCAGCCGCTTGAGGCCGTATTCGTGGGACGAGATATGTCCAAGATTGCGGCATTTTCATGCTCATCTCCTATCCTCCAAACCGGCTGATCTGAGGACCGCCTTCAGCGTTCCGATTGGAATGTCGTCGCCTGGATTTGCCCGGCACGGTCAAAACATTCGGCTTCGTCGCATGCTTGAAGTGCCCATGACTACCGGCTGTTCTGACGTGCTTCAGCCGTCGGATTCGATCAGGCGAATCAAGTCTCGGACCTTAACTGACATCAGTTTACAGCCAATCGCGATGATCGGTCCTGGCCGTCAAAGAAGACTTAGCAACCAAAGCCGGTTGAGACGCGCCACAAGGCAGACGCCCTACCAGGGAATTCTGCTCTTGTTGTTGGTGAGTCTTTGCTCTGCCGATCCGCCCCTCGCTCAAGCCATCAAACGGCCAGGTCTTGGTGTGGTGGTCGGAATCGGGCAGAATCAATAATCGATCACTGATCGGAATCCGTGGGAAACGCATTTGGGTACAGTCGTGTCTGGAATGAACCGTCCCTGTGTACTCATTCCTTCTCGTTCCCCGTAAACCGGCAAGATGGCCGCGGAAAACTGTTACTGCCGGTTGTAGACAGCGGTGTTGGAGAACTTCTTGCCGCTGGCGTCGGTACCTGTACTAACCATGGTTCGGGTCTTTCCGTCTTTGGATATGGTGATCTTAGAAGTACTAAGAATCGACCCGTCACGTTTTTGCGTACCAATCGAATGATGGTCGTCGGTCAGTTTTACAGAAATGGTCACATTTCCTGGATATAACGGCGTCGCCCAAGGGTAGTCTTTCCCATCGCGCTTGTATCGATTGGAATTACTGGTTGGCTTCCCATCGGCGTTAACGCCTTCGCCTTTAACGACAATCCAATCGCCATCAGCGCTTAACACATTTGTTGAGCTCTTCGGTCCCGGCCCCGGATCATATTTGGATTTTGCCGGATCCAATTTCCATGTACCGAGAAAAACATCGGCGGCGGCGACAGGCAAAACGGCAGCAAGGGTCAAGAACCCAAGCTGGAGAATCAGTGAACGCATGTTGTTTGCTCCTATAGGCGAGTAAATCGCACGGCGATCCTAACACAACCCTTCGAAAGTTGAAAGGTTACTAAAAAAAGTTAATTCCTAATGAGAGATCCAACCCTTCGCCGTCCTAGAAAGATCTGGAGCAATAGATAGACAATCTCGCCCCGCGAGCATCTCGCCTCTCTGGCCGTCTTTCGCGTTCACGATAAATTGCAAAAGTTTTCGACCCTGCTAACTACCTCCACCCAAAGTATTTAACCCGGTCCTACCCCGCCAGACTCGCCAATCTTGCTTGCCTCGCCTGCCAAACTCTGTCGACGAGGCAACACGAATGACGAACTTCAACAACGCTGTTTTGCGCACTGAAGTCGTGGCGGCACCCACGGCCAGCGCTGTGCTGGCCCAGGCTCCAGGTCCCACCGAGTGGGCCTCCCAAACCCTCGGCTTCGACGCCGACCCGCACCAGAGCCAGGTCCTCGATTCCACCCACCGCCGCATCCTCGTCAACTGCTGCCGCCAGTGGGGCAAATCCACAACTGCCGCCATCCGCGCCCTCTACCATGCCACCCACAACCCCAAATCCGAGATCATCATCATCGCTCCCACGCAGCGTCAGTCCTCCGAGCTCCTTCGCAAGATCAATGACTTTTCCGGTGCATCCGCCAGGTCCGACGGAACCAATCGTTACTCGCTCCGCTTTCCCAACGGAGCCCGCATTGTCGCTCTGCCAGGCAAGCGCGACAACATCCGCGGCTTCAGCAAAGTCAGCCTGCTCATCATCGACGAAGCTGCCTGGGTCCCCGACATGCTTTATTACGCTGTCCGTCCATTCCTCGCCGCATCCCCTGACGCAAGCCTTTTGATCATGTCCACGCCCAACGGCGATTCCGGCTTCTTCTACCAGACTTGGTCCAGTGAGCAGCGCTGGCTGCGCATCGCCGTTCCCGCCACGGAGTGCACTCGCATCAAACCCGAATACCTCGAAGAAGAACGGCTCGCCCTCTCTGAGCACTACTTCAGCCAGGAGTATCTCTGCGAGTTTCGCTCTCACAATCGTTCCGTTTTCCGGCGCGAAATGCTCTCCCGATTCTTCTCACGCGACACCTTCGGTCCAACTCGCCCGATCCGGTTTGAGCTATGATCCACACCAAACTTCTCCAGGCGATCTTCGGCCTCGACCTCGGCCAAACCGAAGATCCCAGCGCGCTCGCTTTGGTCTGCAACATCGAGCAAATCCACAGTCCCCACAACTGGATCGACTCCACCCATCCGCGCACCGAAACCTGGCAACTCATCGCGACCAAAGTCTTCCCATTGGGCACGGCCTACACCAGCATTGCCACGCAAACCCGCCAGGCTATCGAGCGCTTCAAGCTGCAATATCCAACCGCGCCGGTCACTCTCACCGCGGACGCTACCGGCATCGGCCGTCCTGCCCTGGAAATCATCTATCAGGAACTGACCAGCAAGCCCGGCCAACCCCAGGCCAGACTAGAAGGAATCGTCTTCACCGCCGCCGGCCAGCACAGCAAGACATCGCACCCAACGCTACCGGTAGATCTCTTCCACGTCCCCAAGCTCGACATGATCGAGAACTTGGTCCAATCGATGGAAAGCGGCCGTCTCCAGGCAAACCCCGAGCTACAGCACCAGCAAACGCTAGAGGCACAACTCAAAAGTCTAAGATACGCAACGAGCCGCCAAACCGGCCACACCACCATCCACGTGGCAAGCGACGCTGGTAATCCTCAAATCGCCAATGCCGACCTCGTAATGGCCTTAGCCATGGCAACCTGGCGCATGAAGACTCTTTACCCCCAACCCATTTCAACCCCGTCCAACCGCCTCCCGGGCTTCTGAGTCCACCTGGATCAGAACGGCAAATCGTCGTCTTCCAATGGCCTCCTGCCTGGCGGTTTTTTCCTTGTTCTACCTTCCGATACCGCAGAGATACTTGTATGGTGTTGGTCTTCTTCATCCTCGACAAAGTTGCGGCATGCCGATTGAAGAAAGTCGCGAGCTCGGCTAAGCAAAAGATGCGTTTCATGTTTGCCGTTCATGTCTGGATGATGCCTCTTGCTGGCTTGTTGGTAACCCTTGTTGATGATCTCCGAGCCAAGTTCCATGAGGCTGGGCAGTTTTTGCTCCTGCTTGCCGCCTTGACTTCGCCGTTGAAGCTCCCCGTGAACGGCAACTGTGATCAAAAGGGATTCATGATCAGGCGCCCCTTGTAATTTCAACTGGTATCGCTGAGCAAGCTGCTGGAGGATGTCCTCTGGCAACTGGTTCAGGTGGAATCCTTTGTATTCGCCATATCCGAGGCTGACGGTGTGCATCAGATTGCAAATTACCAGATCCCAAATCTGGACGGCCAGACGAGATAGGGCTGGAGAGCAACTCGCCGAGGGTTCTCCACCCGAAGACTCGTCAATAAAAACAGTTCTGCTGATCGGCCAGATCGTCAAAAACTTTCTCGAAACGACCTCAAAGCAATAGGTCTTGCTGCGCAACTTCCGGCGTTTCCGGGGTTTCAAGATTCCCCACCAAGCTCAGCGCTGCATCCTCATCCTCCGGACGCACAAAAATGCAAATCGAATCCTTCACCAGCGGCATTTCCCCCACCCCGGGGCTGCCCTGGAAGCCTCCCATGGCCGCGTGATCCTTCTCGGTCGTGAAGTAAGGAATCCCAGCGTCATCGAGCGCAGTCTTCGCCACAAGCAATCCCACCGTGTCACTTACGTGGAGAATCTGCACCACCTCCACCCCGTCCATCATGATCGTGTTGTTGGCTTCCATATTCACCAGACAGCGTGAAGCCGGAATCCGCTACCAGAAAACTTTGCCCGAGACCATTGCGAAACTGCAAGCATAAGTGAAAAGTACACGAAAGGCCGTCCCGCCTTCAGTCCCGCCTTCTTGCTTGTCTTTGCATTGCGACTACCGTGGCTGTGATATTGTGTACACAGAGTACGCATATATGGAAACTGAGAAAATTGGGATGCGTGAATTCCGCGAAAACCTTGCAGGCTACCTGGAGGGCGGGCGGCCACTGGCTATCACCCGTCATGGGGAAACGCTCGGGTTCTTTATTCCTGCGCAGAAAAAGAGCCGCAAGGCGGAAGTTGCAGCGATGCGAGCCGCTGCGAGAGACTTGGACGCCATGATTGAAGCTTGGGGTGCTTCCGAGGACGAGTTGATGCGTGAGTATGGCGAAATCCGCCGCGCCAGCCGCGAGAAAGCGCGGGATGCCAAGTAGGGCTCTTGTAGTTGATGCAAATATTCTGATTCGTGGGGTGCTCGGTCAACGGGTTCGGCGGATCCTGGCTGAGTATGCTGACAGCATTTACTTTTTTGTTCCTGACTCTGCGGTTGCGGAAGCGGAGGAACATTTGGTTACGCTTGTTGTGAAGCGCGGAAGAGATCCAGCAAAAGCCCTGATTTTGCTGAAATCCATCACGGCTCTCGGGACTGTCGTCAGCGGAGAGGTGTACCGCCACTTCGAAGTTGAGGCTCGCAAACGGCTGGGTGGACGTGACCCTGAGGACTGGCCGATTCTGGCCGCAGCACTTGCAATGGACTGCCCAATCTGGACTGAGGACACTGATTTCTTTGGATGTGGTGTAGCTACGTGGACTTGTGCCAGTATCGACAGTTTCTTCACGCAGTAGTTGGAGTTCAATGCCGCTCGCGATGTGCAACGCATTCTGGCGCCACTCGCGGAGAAGCAATAGAGATCAGTTTTTCGGTCGACCTGTCCCAGTGAGTTTTCGCGAAATTCGCCCCGCGGGTGATCAGCGGCTGAGGTGCCGGTTGGCAGGCACTTCCCCGAGTCTCCCACTAACCGTCAACTTGGACCTCGTCCTGTACGCCTACCGAGTCGTGGCGCGGGAAACACCTGATTCATCTTGGCCTAACCGGCCCCTGCAGCATAATCCGATTGTTGGGTTTCGTGCCGCAGCGCAGGGCCCTGCCTTTGTAAGCTAGTCGAAAAATACGAGGATCAGGTTGAAGCGGGTGCGCTAATTACAGCAGAAGCTTGGCGGGTTCGTATTAGAAGATTCCGCGACATGTAAAATAATTTGGCTCCCCATCTCCGCTCGAAGTCGAGAAGTGGCTTGGCATTTGTCACTTGCGATGGCTCAATTGCCGTGACTGAGTACCCGGCGGAGACAGGCATTTCGGCAAGCCAAACCTGCCAACTTCCGGCATCACCGAGGATGCATTCGGAACCCAATCGACTTGATGGATTTCTTCACGGTTTGCTTCTCGGTTGCTTCGCATGCTGCCTGTAAAGTTTCGCCAGTTCCCCCGGCAGGAAAACGTATTTCAAGACCTCTTCGAGAATCTGCGGGTTCAGATAGAGGGGTGCGTTATGTGCCTGAAACCATTCCCTTAGGCGAACAGTCCTCCTTGCTCTTTTCCCGAAGAAGCCGTTCTGCCAGATCAGTGGCTCCCGCGCCTGGTTGCTGGTGTCGTCGATGATCTTCTCCAGGGTCCCTCCGGGAATACGCACGCGCGGCGCGGGGTATCCATCCCTTAGCTTTGCCTCCCGTGGTTGCTTGGAGGGGGTGCAGTAGCGGCGCAGTTCCCATACGGCGCGGTCCAACGTCACCAGCTCTACCCCAAATCCGACATTCGAGATCTCAAAATAGCGGTACTGCCCATACCTATCGAGCCTTTCGATGAACTCTCTCGTGCCCTTGGTAAGATCGAGCGTCACATTGCCTGATTTCTTGATCTTGTCAAGCGCCTTGCTTAGATCATGACGCACGTCCTTGGCGGGAATCCGGTTCAGCAACAAGATGAATTTGAGGTACTTTTCCACCGCCTGTTGGCTTGCCCACAAATACTGTGTCGTCAGTGCCGCACGGCACGCCATGCGTGCTGCTATGTAATCCGCATCGGCCACATCTCGGAAGGACCGCACAGCGAAATCGTCAATCAACGAATCTAAGGTCATCGCCATAATCTTCAGCTTAGGCGCTTGATAACATCCTCGCTACACTCAGAATCGATGAATGGCATCTCCCTTGCCACGTACGGTGATAGCGAAGAGCGGGCCCGCTGGCCGACCTTGCAGCCTCACTTCTCTCTCTACGAGCAGTTCTGGATTACAACACGTCTTCGCGCTTCGCGGCACTGATGGCCTCATACGCGCGGACATCGACCATCGTCTGGAGTTGATGGCGCAGGATCACTACAAATGCTTCTTGTCGCTGAGCATCGCCCAGGGTGGCCTGGATGACGACGCGCATCCCGAGCGTACATTTAGTTCTTTGCAGAATGCCGGCAACAACGCGAACCAGGTCATCCAGTCGTTCAATGGCATCCGTGCCGACTGCCTTCCAGCCGATCCCGATCCCGTTGATCTTCAACTCCTTGCTGATTATTGCCGCAGCGTCGCGAAGTACCGCAACTACGTCCACGAGGGGGTCATGGGGATGATTGAATTAGGGGGAAGGCGCTACCTGCCCAAATCCGCAAGCCTCGAAAGTTATCGACAGTGGTCGAAGCTTCGAGATGCGCCCATTGCCGATTTTGAGCCAGTGCAAGACATTCTTGCTCTAAACTTTGCCGCACTCACAACTCTACTCGAGAGCCAGTGGCGCATGTTGCTCGACCGCACCCCAGCGCTTCTATCATCGCCTGGCTACCGGAAATCCCTCCTGCCGCAAGACAACGCCCAGAATATCGTGAGGCAGCGAATCGTGCTCTCCTCCAACGTGCAGTTGGGCTGACCCGAAGCTTGAAAACTTTGCGAAATTGCTAGCAAAAGTGCCGGGTACACGTCCCGCCCTCCGCCTTCCGAGCTTGTGTCTGGAAAGGGCTGAAGCGTGAGGGCAATATTGATTAAGTCAGCAGTGCACGTCGCCAATGACTTGAGGAAATCGTGTGGTTGCTGCACGTTTCGCGCAACTCGCATCACCGAATATCTACGAAACGGCGGTAACTCGAAGTGGCGCAACAAATGGCGAAACACGAGATCGTCCGCACCTCCGGCTTCTACGACCGGCGGAACGATCAGGTGTCCCTTGATGAAGTCGAGCGGATTCTGATTTAGAATCCAATTGGTCTTAGGACCCCAAGAGAAGTTTTCGCACTTGCGGCGTTTTACGAACAACACCGTAAAACTCAGCTAGGCGGCGCACAAGTTGCTCCTCCTCCAATAGAGGATCATTTGTTCTAATGGCATCTCTGACCGCAGCAATTTCTGTTGGTGGAATCTCTTCCAGCCCACGTGGGCCGCGGTTTCTGGG
>Ga0163144_10001479_pt1 | contig 55458 bp, 39 predicted proteins | sample OliLak19BULKMAT1_FD_123175 | JGI IMG/M metagenome (GOLD analysis project Ga0163144, IMG submission 123175) | Freshwater microbial mat bacterial communities from Lake Vanda, McMurdo Dry Valleys, Antarctica - Oligotrophic Lake LV.19.BULKMAT1 | ecosystem: Environmental > Aquatic > Freshwater >... | reverse complement strand
CGCAGGGTCAATCGCAGGGTCGATCGCAGGGTCGATCGCAGGGTCGATCGCAGTCGCACGCGTCGTACCGGCGCGACCGAGGAGCGCCAGCGCGCGAGCGAACACCAGCTCCCACTCGCCCACCTGGCCGGCGAACGCAGGCAGAAACGCGAGCGCCGTCTCGGCACTCGCAATCGCGGCACCATACTCACGATAGTAGAGGTGCAGGCGAACGCGCGACGTGTGATAGAAGCCGATCTGGTTGAAGTTGTCGCTGGCGCAGATCGAGGCGATGTCGCGTTCTTCGTCGTGCGCCTCATCGGTCATGCGCAGGCGATCCGGCGTCTGGCCAGCCAACGCCTTGGCGAACTGCAGCTCGTGCACGCAGTGGAAGGCCGAGTTGTAGACGCGACCGCCGTTGCGGGCGAGATGCATGGCTGCGGTTTCGATGACGGTGGACAGCGCGGTGCCGGCGGACGCCAGATAGACCACGTGCGCCGACAGATTGAAGCAGCCATACACCACATCGCCCACCTCGAAACCACGTTCGGCGGCGGCGAGACTCTCCGCGATGCCGTTGGACACGGGGTTGAGCCAATGCTGCACGAACCAGGTGTGGATGAACGAGACCGGCGCGAAGAGATAGCGACCATTGCGCTCGTCGAGCGCCTTCGCCATCGACGTGAAGCCGTACGCGTTGCGCGCATCACCCGTGATGCCACGGTACACGATGGCGTACATCGCATACACCACGGGCGCAGCGGGTCCGTTTCCACGTTCGAGTGTCATGCTCATGCATCGCAACGCCATCAGCGCAAACAACTCCGACTGCTGACTCTGGTGGGCAAATGGCATGATGCGCAACAGCAGTCCGATCACGGCGTTGACGTTCTCGTCGCGCAGTGCCCCGAGTGCGAGCAGATCCTCGGGTGCACGCTCGGCGAGCAACGACTGAATCTTTCCAAACTCCGCGCCAAGCAACGGCAGGATCTCGTCGCGCGCTGTCGGCAGCTCCACGCCCAGCAAACGCGCCGCATCGAGCCCGATCTCGACCGATGCCTTCCCCAGCCCGATCGAGAACGTTCGGACGGCGCTGCGCTCGAGATACATCACCGCCTTCTCGGTCACCTCGGCGCGCGTCCAGTGATAGGCCAGCATTGCCAGCAGCTCTGGCCGCTCATCGTTGAACGACTGCTCATACCATTCGGCGATGGCGTGATGCAGTTGTCGACGCTGCGCGAAGAGCATGAGATCGTACGCGACATCACGCGTGATGGCATGCTTGAAAGCGTACGCCAAGGCTGACGGTGGTGATTCGAGCAGTGTCAGGTCGGCCTGTACCAGCGACAACAGGTAGTCGTGCAGCTGTGCGACGTCCTGCGGAACCGGATGCACGGCGCGTATCGCCGGCTCGGTGAACGACGCGCCGATCACGCTGGCGACTTTGAGGGCCAGTTGCTCCTGCGGCGGCAGGCGATCGATGCGACTGGTAATCACACCTTGCACGGTACCTGGCAGCGACAAGGCGCTCAGATCTATTCCCGGCGCGAGTATGCACTGTGTGCCGTCGATGCGCAGCACGCCGACATCCCGCAGCGCATGCGCAAGTTCCGTCGCGAAGAACGGGTGTCCTGCGGAACGGGTGAGAATGAGCTGCGCGATCGAGTCAGGAAACGCGTCGATACCGAGCTGACGCTGCGCGAGTGTCAGCGCTTCAGCGCTCTCGAGCGGTCCAAGCGTCAACGTCGTGCAGAAGGGCTCGCGCGAGAGCGCCTCGAACTCCGCGAGGCTCGTGCGGAGCAGTGGACGCGTGGTCATCACAAGCATCAGTGACGGCTCGCGACGACGAACGGCAAGCGCGAGCGCCCACGACGCCGCATCAAACCAGTGCCCATCCTCGAGGAGGATCACCGTGGGTGTCGACGATGCGGTCTCCGCGAGCAGCGACAGCAGCAGCTCTTGCGTCGCCGCCGCGCGCGTCGCGCCGGAGAGTGTCGTGCTGAACGGTGTCTCGTCGAAGCCCAAGGGCATCACCGCCTCAAGCAACGGCGCACGGTCCACCATCGCGTCACCCAGCCGCCGCACCACACGCTCGCGTCTCATCACGCGGTCAGGCAGGTCGCTGAGATCAAGCAACTGCTCGAAGACGCGACGCCACACGAAGTACGGTGTGGCCAGCTCGATCGGGTCGGCCGCGCCGCGCAGCACCGACACGCTACAGGCCGTGGCCTCCTCTTCGACGAGATCGAGCAGCCGCGACTTGCCGATACCCGCTTCACCGACGATCAGCAACGTGGAGCCGAGCGAGTCATGAGCGAGCTGCTGTACAGAGGCCGACACAGTCGCTCGCTCGTGGGCGCGACCCACCATCTCGTCTTGCACGCGCCGTGTGGTACTGCGAAGTCCCCGCGGCGTGAACACCGCGACCGGCCGCGCGTTGCCTTTTACGAGTATGGGAGCAAGCGACGCAAAATCCAGGCGCGTCGTTGTGAGCTGGTGCGTTGTCGAATCGCACAGAATCCCGCTGCCGTCGCTGACGACCGAGGCAGCGGACATCAGGCGCGCCGACAGATTCATCGTTTCGCCGATGACCGCATACTCACGTCGCACGTCGGAGCCGGCGGTTCCACAGAAGCAGCGACCGGTCGTCACGCCGATGCCGCTCGTGAAGCCAAGCTCCGCGATCAACGCGCGGAGGGCCAGAGCCGCGCGCACGCCGCGCACGGCGTCGTTTTCATGCGCACGCGGCGGCACGCCAAAGATCGCCACCAGGACGACACCCTTGTCGTCGATGACAATCTCCTTGAGGAAGCCATCGTGACGACTGAAGAGTTGCGATGCGCGCTCGCCAAGCGTTCGCAGCGCTGTCGGCGCGTCGTGCGCCGTGTGATCGAGGCCCCGCACCTGACAAAAGAGCACCGTGATCCGCCGCAACTCAGCGAGCCACTGGCTGTGACCGGCTTCCAATCGTGCGCGAATGGGCATTGGCACGTAGTCGGCAAAGCGCGACGCATGTGCTGACGAGGGAGTGTACGCACCCGTGGGCCCGCGAGCAGCGCGCGACGTCGTCGAATCGACTGACTCCACCACCCAATGCGCGTCGTCGAGACGCGTTCCGACTGCGTTCGCCGACACGCTGGCCCAGACGGCGTTCGTCACGACGGACTGTCCGCGTTCGGCACGCTCGGCTGCGCGGAAGGCGTCATGCATGACGGGGCCGGCGACCACGAAATAACGCTCGTCGGTGCCGCGGACATCGAATGCGGTGGCCTCTCCAGCGGCTACGGCCACGCGCAACGTCAGCTGTGCACCATCACCGGCGTCGAAGGCATCAAGCGCCGACCGGATAGCCACGGCGCACGCGGTCGCGCGTAGCATGACATCATGTGCGTTGCGCTCGTGCGTCGACCACACTGCATACAGCGCATCGCCCGCAAACTTCACGTGTTCACCGCCAAACGCGTCCACCAATGCAAGCAGCTCGCCAAAGAACCGGTTCAGGACGCGCGAGAGTTCTTCCACACCGGCCGGACCGCGTGCGGCGAGCCGCGTCGCGAGTGGTGTGAACCCCGAGATATCCGCAAAGAGTACGGTGGCCCGAAACGTCACCGGCTCACTGTCGGTCTGTTCGAACTCGGGTCGCCCCGCGCGTTGCAGTCGCGGCGCGTAGCTGAGACGTTCGAGATCGGTGGTGCTCATGCGCCTTCGAGTTGTGTGAGAATCTTCTCGAATCGCGGCAGGCGCCTGAGCGGATCGAACGACGGACGAACGGAGATGAAGGGCAGTCCCGACGCCCGTACGGACAGCGCATCTTCGAGGTAGTTGAGTGCGCGCGTGACTTCGCCGAGCGCGACGCACACCTGCGCCAGCAGCAACGGCGACACATAGCCGCGCGAGGATTCATCCTCCAGCGCGTCAAGCATCTCGCGCGCTGCCGGTTCGTTGCCCGCGCGTCCCTGCACGTAGCCGAGGGCCGAGCGTGACTCGAGACTCCGGCCGGAAAGCAGCACGGCACGTTCGAGTGTCGTGACGGCTTCGGCGTGACGACCGAGTTCGCTGAGCGCGAGACCTTGAAACTGATGTGCGAGCCCGAACGAGGGATGTTGCGCGATGACCATCGCGAGTTCGCGTATCGCCTGCTCCGGGTCGCGCTCGTACAGCCGCAGAATGCCGGCGCTCGAGGCAATCGATGGCGAGAGCGGGTCGAGTTCTCGTGCCCGCGCGACGTGCGCGCGTGCTTCGCTGAAACGCATGCGTGGTGCGAGCAGATGCATCGCGTACCACTGATGCGTGACCGGCCCCTGTTCACGTGCGGCGAGCGCGGAGGCGTAATCGGCTTCCGCACCGATCCAGTTGAAGTCGTAGAGGGCGCGCACCGATGCGCGTGCCGTCAGGGCTTCGGCCGAACGGGGGCGAATGCGAAGGGCCTGTTCCGCCGCGGCGAGCGCCTTGGGCATCGCGTCGGCGGGCATCAGCACATCGTAGATCGCGAGCGTGAGATAGCAGTCCGCGAGACCCGTGAGCGCCAGCGTGAAGCTTGGATCGACATCGATCGCGTGCTGCAGATGATCGAGCGCGCGTCGCATCGAGGCCGACGTGCGCTGACTCCACTCGAAACGCCCCTTGAGATACGACTCGTACGCACCGAAATCGGCCGTCGGAGTTTCAACCAGTCGTTCGGTGTCCGTGAGCAGGCGAATGCGCAGCGTCTCGACGATGGCACGGGAGATCTCGTCCTGCACGGCGAAGACATCGGTGACATCGCGATCGAATCGCTCCGACCACAGCGCGAACCCGTTGCTGACATCCGTCAGGTCGGCGGTGATGCGAATGCGATCTCCCGCGCGTCGGACCGTGCCGGTGAGTACCGCGCCGACGCCGAGCTCCGTGCCGATCGATCGCACATCATTCGTGCGCCCTTTGAAGGAAAAGGCGGACGTGCGCCCAACGACGCGCAGCGAGGGAATGCGCGAGAGCGCGTGAATGAGATCTTCGCTGATGCCGTCGCTCAGGTAGTCGCTCGACTCGAGGCCGGTGGCGTTGAGGAACGGAAGTACGGCGATGGACTTGACCGTGGTCGCGCCAGAACGCCGCACCGTCACCTGTCCCTGTTTCGACTCGATCAACGCATCCGCAAACTCGGCCACAGAGGCGAAGCGGTGCTCACGATCACGCTCGAGCGCCTTGAGCAACGCCTGCTCGATGTGTGTTGGAAGCGGTTCGAGCGTATTGCATGGTGCCGCCGCCGGTCGTGCTACCTTGCGCGAGAGGATCGCGGTATTGGTCGGCCCTTCGAACGGAGGATGTCCCTCCAGCATTTCGTACAGCACCGTGGCGAGACTGTAAACGTCAGCGCGTTCGTCCACCGGCGAGTCGCTGAACACCTGCTCTGGCGCCATGTAGAGGGGCGTCCCCATGAACACCCCTTCCACGGAGACCGCTTCTCCGGTGATGGACACACTGCCGACGGTGGAGAGTGCCTTGGCGATACCGAAGTCCACGACGAGTGCATGCCCGCGAAAGAGCAGGATGTTCTCGGGTTTCACATCGCGGTGCACGATGTTCCGACTGTGGGCGAAACTCAACGCTTCGGCAATCTCCCGCGTCAGCCGAAGCGCGTCGGTGAGGGGAAGCTGTTGCTCGCGCTCAATGAGTTCACGCAGCGACTCGCCGTCGATGTAGGGCATGACGAGATACAGCACCGTGTTCGCGTCGCCCGAATCGTAGATCGGGACTATGTGCGGGTGCTGGAGGCGCGACGCGACGCTGATCTCGCGCAGAAAGCGTTCGGCGCCCAGACCGGCGGCCAACTCGCTGCGCAGGAACTTGACCGCTACCGGCCGGTCGTGCTTGTGATCGTGCGCGAGGTAGACGAGCGAGGTCCCACCGCGACCGACCACACGCTGGAGCGTGTAGCGAGCTCCCAGCGCATGGCTGAGTGTCGTGAATGATCCGGTACGTTGGTCTTCGGGTGTGGACATGCCTGGCGGTCGTGGGGCCTCTCACGCTGCCCGTGGCAGCGGCGGCGTGCATTGGTGAACGATTTCAAATCAAACGTAGCCGTGCACCATTACAGAAGACCCTCCGCCCCGAATCCGCACCTCGCGAGAACCCCCCGAAAGGCTGCGGCTGAATCCCCCGCAGGAACGTGTCGGACGTTCATCCCGTTGGCAAAGGTCTTTAAGCAAAAGAGGTCAACGCGCGCCGGGAACTGCTCGCGCGAAGCGAACCTGGGTCGCATGTTCTTGCTCATGAACGACCTCGCTGCTCTCACCAGGCTACTGGCGTCCCGCTACGCCATCGTCCGCGAGATCGGCATCGGCGGAATGGCCACCGTGTATCTCGCGCGCGATGTGCGGCATGGGCGCGAAGTCGCTCTCAAGGTGCTGCATCCGGAGCTGTCGGCGGTCATCGGTCCTGACCGGTTTCTCAAAGAGATCGAACTCACCGCGCGGCTGCAGCACCCACACATCCTGCCGCTGTTTGACTCCGGTGACGCGAACGGGCGGCTCTACTACGTCATGCCGTTCGTCGACGGCGAAACACTGCGCGCGCGGCTCTCGCGCGAGACGCAGTTGCCGATCGCCGACGCGGTACGACTCGCGTGTGAAGTTGCCGATGCGCTGCACTACGCCCACGCGCAGGGGATCATTCATCGCGACATCAAGCCCGAAAACATTCTGCTGCAAGGCGGGCACGCGCTGGTCGCGGATTTCGGCATCGCGCTGGCCGTGCAGCAGGCCGGCGGCGCGCGCATGACTCAGACCGGCCTCTCGCTCGGCACGCCACAGTACATGAGTCCCGAGCAAGCGATGGGCGAGAAGACGCTGGATGCGCGCACAGATGTCTACGCGCTTGGCGCCATCACCTACGAAATGCTGACAGGCGAACCGCCATTCACGGGCGCCTCGAGCCAGGCGATTGTCGCGCGCGTGCTGACCGCGGCGCCGGCGCCGATCCGACAGACGCGCAGCACGGTGCCTCCGCACGTCGAACAGGCGGTGCTGGCCGCGCTCGCCAAGCTGCCGGCCGACCGGCCGTCGAGCGCGCAGGCGTTCGCACAGTCGCTCCAGCGCGCTGCGGCCGAGCCGGTCAATGTCGCCGCGTCTGCCCCGTCGACCGGCAACAACCGTCGCCCGGGTGCCATCGCGCTGGGCGCACTCGGGATTGCCGCGCTGAGCGGCCTTGCCGGATGGCTCGCTGCACCAGCGGCCGGATCAGGCGGGTCGGATGCATCGGGCGGGAATAGCGGCACCGTGCTGACGTCGATTCTCCCACCGGCGGGGGGCAATTTTGCCGAACGTCGGTCGGTGGCGCTATCGCCCGATGGGCAGCGCATCGCCTTCGTGTTCGCGAGCAGTGACGGAGCGCGATCACTGTGGTTGCGTCACCTCGGCCAACTCGACGCGGAGCCCGTTCCGCGCACCAACGGCGCCGACGCGCCCTTCTGGTCGCGTGACGGCCGAACGCTCGGTTTTTTCGGAGCTGAAGGAATTGCGCTCGTCGAGGACAACGGCGTACCACGACTGCTCTGTCCAGCGAGAAATCCGACGGGGGCCTCGTGGGGCGCCGACGGAATGATCGTGTTCGGCCATCGGGATGGCATCTCGACGGTGTCGAGCGCGGGGGGGCCGTGCCGTCTCGTCGTCGCGCGGAAGAGCGGGGAGTTGCTCAAGGCGGAGTTCTTGCCAGACGGAAAACGGATTGTGTACTCGCGCGGCCGCGATCGCGACTTGCTGGTCGCCAATGCGGATGGCTCGACTGCTGACACTCTGCGCGTGCGGACGAGCGAGTTTCAGGTGGTGGCGCCGAATCTGATCATGGTGCCGCCGAGGGACGCTCCGCTGTCGGTCGATGCCATGCGCTTCAACCCCACCACGTTTGCAATCGAGGGTGCGGCCACACGGCTCTTTTCCGACCTGCGAAACGCTGGTGGAGTGCTTTCATTGTCACTCGCGGCCAATGGCGCGGCCGTCTATCTGCCAGGCACGCCCGATCCGCCGTACGTCGAGCTCGACGCGCGGGGAGTGCTGCGAGACACGGTGCGGATCGACGGCATGTGGACGATTGCGTCCCGTCCGAGCCGCGCCGGCAAGCCGCTCAGCTGCTGTACGCCGTCAATCCGTTCACGCGTTGCGCAATCATGGAGCGAGACCTGAGCAGCGACGCGGAACGTGCGCTGTTTCGCGACACCACTGCGGTCGGGGGTGTGTACTGCCCGGTGCCGATCGACTGGTCGACAGATGGTACACAGTTGTTGGTGCGCCGCGACACGACCCTTGAGATCGTGCAGCGCGACCCGTGGCGCGTGATTCGACAGATCGCGCGCCCCGGACAGATATCCGACGGGCGATTCTCGCCCAACGGGCGGGCCATCGCGTACAGCTCCACTGAGTCGGGGCGCGCGGAGATCTATGTCGAGTTCCTGGGGGGCGGCGCACCAACGCGCGCGTCGCTGGAAGGTGGCCGCTGGCCGGGCTGGAGCGCGGACGGCCGCACGTTGCTCTTCCTCACGCCGGATGGCCGCGTGCAGGAAGCCACGGTCGGTGGCGCGGGTGCGGTGGTCAGCGCACCGCGCACACGCTTTGCGGTGTTCAACTGGCGTCGATCGAGCTTTGACGATCGCGGCACGAGCCTGCTGGTGATGAATGGTGGCGAACGGTATTTCGTGCGCATGTCGCCGGCCGGTGTCGCGCTCGCGTACGTGCAGAACTGGCCGGCGTTGCTGCAGCGTCGGGCGGCACCGCGCTGATGAACACGCTGTGAACCGACTGTGAACAGGCCGTGAGCACCCTGTGAACACGCTGAGGCACGCCTTCATGACTGCTTTGATCACCGCGCCGCGGAGACGATGACATGACGAATTCGCGAGGAGCCCGCGCGGCGTTCGCGCTGCTGCTGATCGCCACACTGTCCTGTGCGAAGCGCGTCGCGCACTCAACCGATCATACTCCAGCGACTCCGGCGCGCTACCTCTTTGCCTGGACGGGTGACGAGGACCGCGAGCACAGCGATTTCCTGGCGGTCATCGATCTCGCACGGGACGGGGATCGCTATGGAACCATTGTGGCCACAGCACCCGTGGGCGAGCGCGGACTCTGGCCGCACCACACCGAGCACGAACTCGGTCCGGGTAAGGAGCTATTCGCCAACGGATTCTCGTCCAATCGTACGCTGCTGTTCGATCTGCACGAACCGCGGCATCCCACGGTCGTCGAGCGGTTCGATGGCGTCGCGGGGCTGAGCTTTTTGCACAGCTTCGTGCGACTTCCCAACGGGCACGTGCTGGCAACATTTCAGGCACACGGTCCGGACAACGTCAGCCCCGGTGGGCTGGCGGAGCTCGACGGCAGGGGTCGGGTCGTGCGGTCGCGATCGGCCTCGGACACGTCAGCCGACCAGACGACATTGCGGCCATATAGCCTCGCCGTGGTTCCCTCGCTCGACCGGGTGGTTGTCGCGCTGACGTACATGCCGATCCCGACGTGGCACCCGCTCCGCAAGTCGATAGAGCACGACCACGCGGGCAATCAGGTGCAGGTGTACCGGCTGTCCGACCTGTCGTTGATCAAGACGCTCAGATTGCCGACGAACGACGCGCCCAACGAACCGCGGGTGCTGCAGGATGGACGCACGGTGCTGGTGAATACGGTCGCATGCCGACTGTATCGTGTGACAGGGCTGGCCGGTGTGGAGCCGGGCATGGAGCTCGTCCATCAGGACCCGTCGAGCGGCTGCGCGATGCCCGTGGTGATCGGCGACTATTGGATTCAGGCCAGCGCCGCCGATCATCGCGTCTTTTCGCTCGACATTCGCGACCTGACGCACGTTCGGCCGGTATCGTCGGTCGCGTTCGACGAGAAGCAGCGACCGCACTGGCTCGCCACCGACGGCTCGCGCATTGTCGTGGTGAACGAACCCGGCGCGTCGGCCGAGCGTCGCATGTGGATGCTGCAGGTGAACAGCAGCAACGGGCAACTTACGCTCGACCGTGATTTTCGCGACGCGGGCTCGGATCGGCCGGGCATTGCATTCGACCGACGTGCCTGGCCGCACGGTGCAACGGGGAATGCAGTGCCGCATGGGACGGTGTTCGGGTGGTGACGTCGCGCATCACCGTTTGGGCTGAGCGCGTCCTGCGTGATCGCTCTGCGCATGTGTTCGTGCTGTCGCCGGTGGCATGACATGTGCCCCCGGGGTACGGAGCGCCGCATCGTGTGACGTCTCGATGTTCAACACGCCACCGCACTGTTGAGCTCTGTCGCGGCACATGCCTCTGCGTTCAACGTCAAATTGAAAGTGCAAGCCGCGTTGCAGCGCCAATCCGCCGCAGTCGCGAACTCGATCAAGGTCGAGACTTCGGGCGGCACTGTGACCCGGGCACAACAGGAACACGCATCATGAACGCCATGGCATGGACGGCATCGGGCATCGGACTTGTGGTGGCCGCTGGCATCGGGCTGATCGCGCTCGGAAGCTCGCGTTGGCGGACCTCGACAGCCACGCAGATGGCGCTGCTCAACGCCGCTCAGGTGCCGACGCCTGCCCGTCGCTACGACGCGCGCGAACTCGACGGGCTGCCTGCGCCGGTGCAGCGCTACTTCCGCGCGGTCTTGACGCACGGTCAGCCGATCATCGCTGCCGCCACGTTCGAGCTCTCTGGCACGATCAACATGTCGGCCACCGGTGGCGACCAATGGAAACCGTTCACCTCGACGCAGCGTGCGGTCGTCCACCGTCCAGGCTTCCTGTGGAACGGCCGGGTGTCAATGCTGCCTGGTCTGGTCGCCCGCGTACATGACAGCTACATCGCCGGCACGGGCACCCTCCACGCCACGATGCTCGGCCTGTTCACGGTGGCCGAGGTGCACGGCGGCAGCGAGATCGCGCGTGGTGAACTGATGCGCTACTTCGCCGAGATGGCGTGGTACCCCACCGCGCTGCTGCCCAGTCAGGGGGTACGATGGGCGGCGGTGGATGATCGTTCGGCCAACGCCTCGCTGGTGGATGGCCCGATCACCTTGACCCTGCTGTTCCGGTTCGACGAGACCGGGTTGATGACGTCCGTGCATGCCGATGCGCGTGGCGTGAGCGTGGGCAAGGACGGGGTCACGGTCATGCTGCCCTGGGAATGCGGCGTTTCCAACTACCAGCGCCGCGACGGGATGATGGTGCCAACAACGGGCGAGGCCGCCTGGATGCGTCCGGAAGGACGCAAGCGGTATTTCATCGGCAATCTCACGTCGATCGCGTACGAGTTCGAGCCGTGAAGCAACAGTGAAACCATCGCCGCGCCACAGGTCATCAAGGTGGTGCTCGCCACTCCGCCCGATCTACGGCTTCGACAGCGGTGGCACGTCAGGGTTGAGCACGACGATGAGGTGCTTACGGCCAGCGTCGCGCTGCTTGTGTCGTCGGCGAGCCATCGTTGACGCGATGAGTGCCGCGCGATGAAACGCATCGTCGTGACTGGCGCCACCGGTCAAGTCGGCTCGGCCGTGATTGCGGCGCTGCGTGCTTTTGAAGGCATCGTCGTCCGCGCGGGTGTGCGGGACGTCGCCGGCGCGACAGCGACGTGGAGTAGCGATGCGAGCGCCCAGCTGGTGGCCTTCGACTTTCTCGATCCCGCCAGTCAGGACGCTGCGCTGGCCGACTGCGACAGTCTCTTCCTGCTGCGGCCACCGCAACTCACCGGCGACTTCGGTGACGTGATCGCGCGGGCGCGGGCACACGGCGTCAGGCACATCGTGTTCCTGTCGGTGCAGGGGGCGGAGAACAATCGGTTCATCCCGCACCACAAGATCGAACGGCGGCTGATGTCCAGCGGCGTGCCGTACACGATGCTGCGGCCGGCCTACTTCATGCAAAACTTCACGAGTACGCTGCACGATGAACTGGCGCGTCGACACCGCATCTTCCTGCCAGCAGGGAATGCACGTTTCACACTCGTGGATGTCGGAGATATTGCGCGAGTTGCAGCCCGGGTGCTGACGCAACCCGGCACGCAGCACCACGGGCAGGCCTACACGTTGACGTCGGCAACGCCGCTGAACTTTCAGCAGATGGCTGATCAGTTGACGATCGGTTTGGGCACGCCCATCACGTATGTCTCGCCCGGCCCATGGCGCTTCTACCGTTCGTTGCGAGGCGACGGTCACGAGACCGGCTTGATCCTCGTGATGCTGCTGCTCCACATGCTGCCGCGATTCACGGGCACGCCGCCGGTGACACACACCGTGGCCGAGTTGACGGGCCGAGCGCCGGTCGAGTTCGCGGAATTCGTGGCGGTTCATCGCAACGAATTGCTCGTCGTGCCGGCTCGCTGAACTGAAGTCGCGTACGTGTTGGCTTGCACGCGTGGGCAGTTCTGGGAGTCTTCGCCGCCTACCACGAGGCGGCCCGGCCCGTTCAAGTGTGGGCGAATTTGAGCAGTAAGCAGGGTGCGATCTCACCCGGATAACGCGCACATTCACCGCGACCGACGGCTCGTCGTTTTTTTCGAGCCACGTCGGATGAAACGCCTTCGCCGCGCGAAGCAGGGGAGGTGAGCTCGCAAGTCGCTTTGTCACAATTCCGCATCGGCAATAGCACGGAATCATAGGCTTCGTGCAACGTAGTCTGCCCATGAACGAATAAAATTCGTGTCCTCGTGATCACCCCCCTTTTGGCCGAGACTCAAGCCCATGACTCCAATGCGCCGCCTGCGTCGAATTGCAGGTGTCCTTTCCGCGGGACTGCTCCTCCCCGTCTCCGGTCTGCAGGCGCAGGCGCAGGCGACCACCGGCGTCATCCGCGGGACCGTTTCCCAAACGGGAGGTGACGCCGTTGCCAACGCTACGGTCACGTTGCGCAATCAGGAGACCAACATCACCCGTACGCTGCGGACGTCCGACCGCGGACTCTTTGTCGGTACGCTGCTCCCACTCGGCCGCTACGAAATCACCGTGCGCGCGGTCGGGTTTCAGTCGGTTGTACGCAAGGATCTGCCACTGCGTCTCGGACAGACGCTCGACGTGCCGTTCACGCTCGAGAAGCGCGCCACCGAGCTCGCGGCCGTGAACATCACCGACAAGGCGAACACACCCGTGAACACGGGCCGCACCGAAGCGTCATCGACGCTCGGCGAGGATGTGGTGAAGGGACTGCCCAACAACGGACGCAACTTCCTTGCGCTCACGCTGCTGACGCCCAATGTCGCGGTCACGCAGGGTCCCGATGGTGACGTGCTGTCGGTCGCGGGCCAGCGCGGTATCTTCAACAACATCAGCGTCGATGGTGCCGACTTCAACAATCCGTTCTTCGGTGAGCAGCGCGGTGGTCAGCGGCCGGCGTTCACGTTCAATCTCGACGCTGTGCAGGAAATGGTGGTGACAAGCCAGGGCGCGAATGCGGAATTCGGTCGCTCGGCGGGTGGCTTTGTGAACGTCATCACCAAGAGTGGTACCAACAAGTTGACCGGCACCGTGCACTATTTCGGCAAGGACGCGGCATTGTCCGGAGACCTCAAGGGGAACGGACTGTCGCTGACTCCCGATTTTCAGCAGCATCAGCTGGGCTTCACCATTGGCGGGCCGCTCATCAAGGACAAGCTCTTCTTCTTCAGCGCCTACGACCAGCAGTTCTATCGCGAGACGAAGCAGACGACGCGTCCAAGGTCGGCGGCGTTTGACAGCCTGACGAACTTTCTCAAGACGGGCTTCGGTGGCGCGCTGGCCAACGACTTCAGTCCGATCGATCGCACGAACAATGCGCAAGTGTTTCTCGCCAAGATCGACGGGCGCCTGAACGATCGGAATCTCTTCTCGGTGAAGTACAACTTCACCAACAGCCGCCAGGACAACGGTACGTTCGACGTGGACACATGGGGGGCAAGTGCGAACGCCTCGGAGCGCGGCTTCAGCAATGCGCTGAGCGGCAGCTTGTCCAGCCAGGTGACCAACACCACGTCCAACGAATTCCGCTTCCAACTCGCACGTGAAGATCGTCCGCGCGACTATGACGCGCCCACGTTGCCGGGTGGTCGCGATTTCCCGGATATCGCGATGGACTTCGGCAACGCGTTCCGCATTGGACGTCCATTCTTCATTCCGGTGCAATACCACGACACGCGCGTGCAACTGCTCGACAATGTCAGCGTCGTGAAGGGGAATCACCTCATCAAGGTCGGCGCCGAAGTGAATTTCGTGAACTCCTCCCAGACATTCATCGGCTTTGCGAATGGCCGCTTCATCTTCAGCAGCGTGACGGGCTTCATCAACTATGCGACACGTGGCAACAACTACGTGGAGTGCAGCAACGGCACGTCAAACACGACGGGAGCGTGCCCCGGCAGCAGCAGCATCACCGGCCCGGTGCTGCTATACCTGCAGCAGGCCGGCGTCGGCGGCCGCACGGTCGAACAGTCCGGTACGCAGAGCCTTCCGCAAACCGATATCGCCGTGTACCTGCAGGATACGTGGAAGCCGACCCGAAGCCTCACGCTCAACTACGGTCTGCGCTGGGAAGCGCAGCAACAGCCCGATCCGCTCACTGACCCGGGCAGCGTGTTCTTCGCCCCATTCATTGGAAAGACGGTGACCAACAGCAAGGGATCGTTCACCTTCCCATCCAACGGCAAGATCCCCTCGGACCTCACGATGTTCCAGCCGCGCTTCGGATTGGCGTGGGATCGCGACGGCGACGGCCGCGAGGTCGTGCGCTTTTCTGCGGGTGTGTACAACGCGCGCGTTGCAGCGCTCAACTTCGCGTCGGTGCGCAACAACAACGGGTCGATCGGCCAGACGATCTTTCGCAACAGCTCGCTCACCGGCGTGCTCGGCGCGCCTCCGCGCATACAGGATCTGCTGCCGGCTCCTGGCGCGAATGCCGTGCCCTTCCAGCCCGGCATCTTCATCGTGGACCGGAACTACAAGAACCCGCGCACGATCAGCACGACCGCAGGGTACGAGCGCGCGCTCGGCAACGGCGGTCTCACCGGGTCGGTGTCCTACACCTACGCCAAATCGGATCGCCTCACGCGGTTCGTCAATCGCAACGACGCGATCTTCGGCGCGCCCTGGGGCACGGGACTCGCCGGTGGCAACGGCATCGGCGATCTCACGACCGTCGAAAGCACTGCGCGTAGTGAATACCACGGCGCGACGCTGGGACTGGCGAAGCGTGCGGGCAACCACCAGTTCGACATCAATTACACGCTGTCGTCGGACAAGTCGGATGACGACAACGAGCGCGATCCGTTCACCTTCCGATATGCCCGCGCCGATCGCCTCGATCGCGAGTGGGGCTATAGCGATCGCGATCAGCGTCATCGCCTGAACGCGTACGTGCTCTCGAAGCTGGGAGGCGGATTTCTGCTCAACAACCGCTTCAGCTACGCGTCGGCGCAGCCCGCAAGCCAGTCGTGTGGCACGAACAACGCGGGCACGGGCAAGCGCGCCTCGAGCGGCGGCGACCGTGTCTGCCCCAACGGCACCATTCTCGACCGCAACACCCTGCGCCGCGCCAATGAGTACGCCGGCTGGGATCTACGCCTCACGCGCCCGTTCGGTCTGCGCAATGGCCGCTCCATCGAACCGACACTGGAAGTATTCAACGTGCTTGGCCGCAACAATTTCCGCGATCCCGCGTTCGGTTCGCTGCTGTTCAATTTCGACGGGACGATCCGCAACGGGCTTGGCGATCCGCGGCAGATTCAGGCCGGCGTTCGGTACGCGTTCTGAAACACCGCCCGCGCTGACGGTCGCGCGATGAGTGGACGAGCGAGGGGCATGGTCAACGATCGTGCCCCTCGCTCGTCGATGCAAAAGCTCACCGACGCGGAGCACCAACGACCACGACACGAGCGGCGCCAGACGCTGCTACGTCCTCAGCGACAGTGCCACACTCAACGCCAACATCACGACGGCGGGCACAGATTTGCGGATCGGGTCTTTGATCTTCATATGCATGATGATCGCACCAACCATGAGCACGGCGACAACGACCGCCGCAAGCTTTACCGGTACCGACCACACGAGCCCGGTGAGCAGGATGACGCCGGCCAAGACCTTGAGCAGTCCGACGACATAGAACGCCGCCGAGGGCAGCCCATAGGCATCGAACTCCTCGCGCAAGGAAGTCGCCCCGCCGCCCCGGTAGGCCGTGCCGCGGTCTCTCCGAACCGCCCAGACGTTGAGCAGGCCGAGGCCCAAGAGCAGCTGCAGGATGTGGTTCAAGGTCAGAGCAGGCATGAGCAGCGCTCCAGATATCGTGATGTTCGGCAGCGCGGGCGGACCGCGTCGCCCGAGCCATTCCCATGACCGTTGCGTACCACATATCGACGGTTCTGTCGATCGGATTGTTCCTGTGGTACGGCGTCGCCTGCCTCGTTGCCGATGGCATGGCCACCGAGTTCAGGCGTTTCGGCCTCAGCCGCTACCGGAAACTGACTGGCGCGCTCGAAGTGCTTGGTGCCATCGGCCTCGCGGCGGGATATGTGGTGCCGATCGTCGGTGTGTTCAGCGCGCTCGGACTTGCCATGCTGATGCTGCTCGGTGTCGCGACGCGGATTCGGGTCCGGGATTCGTTGCTTGAGTCCGTGCCGGCAGCATTCCTGCTCTTCGTCAATCTGTTCATTGCGCTATACGCGTGGCAACGTTTGTCGCGCGCGTAGGCGAGCGAATCGATCGCGGAGAGTTTGCGCGACGCCTATCGCGCGGCCTTCGACAGGCGTGCCATGGTCTTGCCCATGTGCAAGCTCGGCGATCCGGGGAGAATGTTCCAGGCGTTGATCACGACCACCATGTCGAGCTCAGGAAAGGCGATCGGAAACTGCCCGCCAAAACCCGATCCACTCCAGACGAACCTGGTCGCATCACGCGGATCGGCGTAGAGCCACCACTTGAGTCCATACTTCGCGGCATTGGGCTGCGCACCAGTGGACACCACTGGAGTCACCGACGCGCGCACCCAGTCTTGCGAAACGATCCGTGCGCCGTTCCACGAACCGTCGCGCAGGAACAGGTGCCAGATGCGCGCGAGATCCTGCGCCTCGAGATAGAGTCCACCTTCGGTGTCGAGCGTCCCCGCAGGCGTCCGTTTCCAGAACCAGCGGTCGATGCCGAGCGGTGCGAAGAGGTGTGTGGCGGCGTACTCCTCGAGGTCGATTCCAGTCGCCTGCCGAAAGATGTGCGCGAGCAGCACGCTCTCGCCGCTGCTGTAGTTGAACTGCGTTCCCGGTTCGCGCATCATCGGGCGGTCGATCGTGAACTGCACCCAGTCCGCACTCGCCTCCAGCGCACTGGCGGTGTTCTTCGGATCGATGTACGGCAAGTTCTCGTTCCAGTCGATCCCACCCGTCATCGACAGCAGGTGACGCACCGTCATCCGGCGCTTCCGGTCATCGATATTCGCGACGGTGGTGGTGTCGAAGAACGACAGCACCGGCGCATCGATGCTCTTGAAATCGCCTCGTGTGATCGCGGCCCCGATCACGACCGACGCGATCGTTTTCGTCACCGACTGCAGGGTGTGCAGGTCGCCGCGCCGATAGTAAGGATGCCACCACGGGTTGAAGTAGTTGAACGGTCCCGTGATATCGTGCGCATTGAGCGCATTACGTACCCGCGAAGAATCACCGTAGGCCGCATCGTAGTCGTGCGGGTAGCGCCTGTCGAAGGCGATGCGTCCGTGCCGGATGACGAGCAAACGGTCCACGTAGCCATAGCGACCGGCCTTGATCTCGGCGTCCAGACTATCGAGCACCTTCGCATTGAGACCGACCGCCGCCGGCGCGACGGTGAGCCACGCCCCGCGCGGCGTTGAGGTCCGGCCAGGAGTCTGCGCGTCGGCGGATGCGCCAATGAGAAAGAGCGCGATGAATAGCACCAGATGGCGACGCGGCGACATGGACCCCCTCGCGTGAATGATCGGGACAGCCTCCCAGTGAGCACTGTCGTCGTGCGAAAAGGATCCGACGGCGCAGGGCATTACACAAGCGAACGTGCGCGTGCATCGAATCGGAGGCGGGTCAGAGAGGCTACGCTACGCTCGTGCCGCCGTTCCTGCGATACCGGCAGGTTTTCTGGTGAGTCGATGCGGAGAAGCTTGAATTCACGCACCGCCCGGAGTACGTGCAGTTCGCGCTCGAGCGCGGGATGCCAACGCCTTGAGCGATCGGCGCGTCGGGGCCCTGCGTCAGGCGTGGCGCGCGCGCTTGCGGCCGACCACCCGGTAGAACGCCCCAACGGCGAGCGCGGAGCGCCGCGCGAGCGCGTGGCGCACGAGCGCGTTGTAGGTGCGCGCGAGCGTCGCGCGCGCGGCCGATGCCCCCGCGATCTCCTCGTCGGGAATAAACGGAATCAGCAACTCGATGTCGAAGTGGGTATTGCGCGCCACCAGCCGCCGCATCTCCCAGGTGCTGAGCAGGCGCGTGTACGCGTAGCTCATGCCGCTCCGTCGCTCCGCGTAGGGCTGCTGCCAGCGGCGCGGGAGCCAGCCGACGCCCCAGACGCGCACGTGTGGTTCGGGCGCCAGGCTGAAGCGGTTCGGCGTCGCGAGCGCCAGCGCGCCGCCGACGGCGGTGACACGATCGAGCTCGCGCAGATACGCCGCCTGGTCCCCGACGTGCTCGATCACGTCCAGCGACACGACCCCGGAGACCGCGCCGTCGGCGAGCGGGAGCGACTCCGCGAATCCGGCCGCCAGGATGGGAGTGCCGCCGAACGCTTCGATCAGACGCTTCGCGACCACCAGCCACACCATCGACACGTCCAGTCCGATGCCGACGCGACCGTCCGCCGCCGCAGCGGCGAGGAGCGTCCCGGGTCCGCAGCCGAGGTCGAGGAAGGGTCCCTCGCACGTGGCGGCGTCGAGCCAGCCGGTGATCTCGCGGCGCAGACGATGGGGCTCCTCGAGCACGCGTCGGGTCCGGTACTCGGCTTTTTCGCCCTTGAGATTCCGGACGGCGCGAAAGACGTGGCGCACAACCTCCGTGAGATCGAGGTCGGCAAGTTCCTCGGCAATGTGCCGCGCCTGCTCGCGATCCTCGTCGCAGTCGATCCACGAGGACGCATCGATTCGCAGGTCCGGGATGCCCGCGACCGCCGGGTAGACCGTGCCGCAGGACGCACATTCCACCGCAGCGTCCGCCCGAGCACCGAGCGTTCCGCGGCAGTGCGGGCACCGCCAGATCATCGTCGTCGTGCCTGCGAACGGGGCCGCACGCGGCGCCGCCGCCGCCGCACGCGAGACTGCTGGTTCGGATGAGACATGGGAGTACATGAGGGTCGTCTGGCGGCGAGGCGTTTGCGCAGCGCACGGTTTCCGTCGGGCGTACGCAAAATGGCGCTTGGGCTCGAGGAGTTGGGCGCCGGTCCCGCCTCACCTTACCGCCCCGTGCTGCGCGGCGCGAGTTCCACAGGGTCCGGCGCGACGTGGGCTTGTGGAGCGCGCTGCTGGCCGTGGTGCATACCGTCGCCAGCCTCCAAGTGCACTTCGGCGGCGAGGTGGCGCGCTATTTCTGGGCCGAGGTGACGTCCTCGCGTCCCCGCCTCGACGCGAACGGTTCCACCAACGGGACACGCCCTCATCGACCATGCACTCGAGCGGCGCGCCGAGCGGCGTTGCTTCGATACCGCATAGATGTGTCGCGCGAAGGACACACTTCACTCTCTTGCAAAAACCTCCGGTCATAAGCATCATGCCTATTGTTGAGAGCGCCCGCGAGGCTGGAAAGTCCCGCGCGTGAGTCGGGCGGCGCCTCACCATCGCGTGCGCCCCGTTTCGTTTTCCGCGTCCCAGGGGGTCTGGCCATCTCCCTTCTGCGCGACACCCATGAAATAGGTAATCCTGGCGCGTGCTCTCGAGATCCGTCTCTCCGATGAGCCGACGTTTTGTCCGAAGTCGATAGGGAAGATCGGCGGCCCGCCGATCCTCTGGAGCGTGATTGAGCGCTTTGTTGAACTGATGGACACCGTGCGCGAGAAGCAGAAGCTCGAGGCGCCGTGTCGCAGCGGTAAGCCCCCCCGGATGCTGCAGCTCGGCCATCGGCCGACTTCGCCGCCGACCGTTCGGGGCCGCACGAGACCCACCAGCTGGCGCTCGACGGCGCGAAGGCTGACGCGCGACTAAACTGGCGCCCGACGCTCTCCCTCGACGAGACGGTCGATCAAACGGCCGAGTTGTATAGCAGTTGCTACGACGACCCCGCGTGCGCTCCACGATGGTGCACGAGCAGTTGACCGTCAACGAACGCCGCATCGACGGCGCGGAACAACCTCACTGATGGATGCCACCGTGAACGCCACGACCCAGGACACCGCCGTTCCACTGCCCGCAACGATGATCCGCGTGCCCTACGGCCAGACGGTGCACGGCGAGGAGGAGATCGCCGCCGTTACCGACGTGCTGCGAACCTCGACGCAGATGGGACCGCGCGTGCGCGCCTTCGAACAGCGCGTTTCCGCGCTGTTTGCCAAGAAGCACGGCATCATGGTCAATTCGGGGTCGAGCGCGAACTATCTCGCGGTCGAACTGCTTGGACTTCCCGCGGGCGCCGAAGTCATCACCCCGGCACTGACGTTCTCCACCACGGTCGCGCCGCTCGTGAAGTTCGGGCTGGTGCCGTCCTTCGTGGACGTCGAACCCGACACGTTCAACATCGACGTGGACGGCATCGAGAAAGCGCTGACGCCGCGCACCCGCGCGCTCATGATCCCGTCGCTGATCGGCAACATGCCGAATTGGGACCGCATCGCCGAGATCGCCCGTGCGCACGGACTGCTCGTCGTCGAGGACTCGGCCGACACCCTCGGCGGCACGCTGCAGGGCGTGAGCACCGGGACGCGCTCGGACATCAGCACGACCAGCTTCTACGGCTCGCACGTCATCAACTGCGCAGGCAACGGCGGCATGCTGTGCGTCAACCGCGACGAGTGGAACGAGGAGGCGCGGCTGCTGCGGAGCTGGGGCCGGAGCTCGTCGTTGTTCGTCGAGTCCGAGTCGATCGAGAATCGCTTCAACGTCGAGGTCGGGGGCATTCCGTACGACGCGAAGTTCGTGTTCGAGCGGCTGGGTTACAACCTCGAGCCGTCGGAGATTGGCGCGGCCTTCGGGCTGGTGCAGCTCGACCGGCTGGAGTCGAACATCGCGACCCGCGAGCGGAACTTCGCGCGCCAGCTCGCCTTCTTCGCGGACTACGAGGAGTGGTTCATGCTGCCGCGGCAGGCGGCCGGCTCGCGCACGGGGTGGCTCGCCTTCCCGCTCATCGTGCGCGACGATGCGCCCTTCATCCGGCGCGACCTGCAGATCTTCCTCGAGCGCCGTCAGATCCAGACCCGCACGGTGTTCACGGGCAACATCCTGCGGCAGCCCGGCTTCGTGGGCATCGAGCGTCGCGAGTCACCCGACGGCTACCCGAACGCCGACCGCGTCATGCGGGGCGGCATGCTGATGGCGTGCCACCACGGCCTCAGCGAGCAGCAGCTCGACTACCTGCACGACCAGTTCCGGCACTTCGCCGCCCAGTTCCGGTAGGCATGCGGATCGCCTTCAATGGCCAGCGGCTGGCCGGCCAGCGGCTGGGCGTCGGGCGATATATCGAGTACATGCTGCGTCACTGGGCCGACATGTTGACGGCGCAGGAGACCGTCTCGCTGTTCGTCCGGCAGCCGATCGAGGGCGATCTGCAGCAGCTCGGGCCGCGCATCCGCCCTGTCCTGCTCGAATCGCGTCTGTCGGGCATCCCCTGGGAGAACCTTCGCCTGCGCGGGCCGGCCGCGCAGCACGACGTGCTGTTCTGCCCGGCCTACACGGCGCCCGTCGGCTATCGCGGGCGCTACGTCGTCGCGACACACAGCATCAACGAGGTGCATCCCGGCTCACGCGCAACCATGCACGACCAGACGTACGCGCGGCTCTATCGCTACTGCGCGCAGCGCGCCGACGCCGTGATTGTTCCCGCGGAGGTCACCCGGGACGCGGTCGTCGAGCACTATGGCATTCCCAGAGAGCGCGTGGCCGTCGTGCACCAGGGCGCCGACGACGCGTTCCAGCCGGTCGTCGACCCCGCGGTGATCCGGGCAGTTCGCTCGCGCTACTTCGGCGGCGACCGGCCGTACATCCTCTTTGTCGGCAAGTGCTCCGCGCGTCGGAACATCCCGATGCTCGTGCGCGCGTTCGCGCGGCTCCGCACGGAGCGCCGCATTCCGCATGGGCTGCTCCTCTTTGGACCGAACCACGAGGGGCTGCCGCTCGAGGACCTCTGTCGCGAGCTGGGCGTCGCGGAGCACGTCGTCCAAACGGATGGACGCATCGCGCATCACACGGAGCTGGTGCCGGTCTACGCGGCAGCCGACGTCTTTGTGCACCCGTCGGAGTTCGAGGGATGGTCGATCACGACGGTGGAGGCGATGGCGTGCGGCACACCGGTCGTCGCCGCGAATCGGGGCGGGCTTGCCGAGGTGGCCAGCGGCCACGCCTTGATGGTAAACGATCCGTCCGTCGATTCGCTCGTGAACGCGATCGGGCGGGTGCTGGAGGACGAGGCGCTTCAGCAGGACCTGCGACGCCGCGCCCGGGCGCGTGGCCGCGCCCTCAGCTGGAGCGCGAGCACGAGACAGACGCTGGACGTGGTGCGGGGCGTCGCGGCAGGAAACCGAGACTTCCCACGGATAGACCAATAAACCAGAGCGTGTGTCGTGCCGGCAAGGGTACGACCCTCCTCATACTCTCCCGCTTGGAGCACGCTGCTCACCTTCTTCCGCATCCTTCCGATCTGACCCACGCGTCGTCGCGTAACGGACGTCAGCGGGCCTGCGCGTAAGCCGGGAGGCTACCTCCGACCTCCCGGAACCAACCCACCGTTCGCTCCAGCCCTTCGTCGAGGGCCCAGCGCGGAGACCAGCCCAGCACCGCGCGCGCGCGCGTCGGCGCGCCCGAGGTGCGCCACATCTCGCCGGCGATCGGCGCCCGCGCTCCCGCCTCGACCGCGGACCGACCGCCCGTGAGGACGGCGAGGCGCTCGACGGCGTCGAGTACCCGCGTCTCCGTGCCCGAGCACAGGTTGAAGGTGCCGCCGCCGGCGGCCTCCACGCAGCAGGCACGTGCCAGACCGTCCGCGACGTCGTCCACGTGAACGTAGTCCCGCGTCTGCGCGCCCGACGAGATGCGCAGCGGCTCGCCGCGCAGCCCCCCCAGAATCGCGTAGGGCACCAGGCGGTAGGCGGCCTCGAAGGGCCCGTACACCGCGAACGGCCGCACCGTCACGACGTCCAGCCCGCGCCGCGCGCCGAACGCGCGCGCCAGCAGGGTCGCAGACGCGCGCGACGCGCCGTACTCCGACGTCGGCCGGAGCGCGTCCGTCTCATCGATCGCGATGCCCGGCCCGTATTCGCCGCTCGAGCCCACGAGTACGAAGCGGCGGACGCCCAGGCGCTGCGCGCCCTGCAAGGCATGCAGCGTACCCGTGACGTTGGTTGCGACGAGCGTCGCGATGTCGTCGAACGACTGATCGACGCCCGCTGCCGCCAGGTGCACCAGGGCGTCGATCCCATCCGGGGGCGCCTTCTCGCCACTCGCAAGCTCCGCAAGCGAGGCCGTCAGGCGCGCGTAGTGGCCGTCCACGGGCTGCAGGCGCCAGTGATCCGAGTTCTCGCGATCGAGTACGGTGACCGCGGCGCCTCCGGCGACGGCATGGCGAACGAAGGCGCTCCCCACGAAGCCCGTGCCGCCGGTCACCAACAGGCGCAGGCCGCGCAGCCCAAGTAACGGTTCGTTCACGCAAGCACATCCAGCATCGCATTGTCGAAGGGCACCAGCGGCCGGCCGTCGCGCATCCGCTCCACCAGATCGGGGTTCGCGAGCAGCAGTCGTCCATAGGTCACAAGATCCAGCAGACCCGCGTCCAGCTCCGCCAGTGCCTCGGCGGCCGTGAGCGACGCGCCGCCGAGCAGCAGGTGCGGCCAGAGCGGACGCAGCATGCGGATCACGCGGCCCGACGTCTCGAAGTAGTCGGAGCGCGCGCAGCTCACGTCGAGCATGCGCAGGCCAAGCACGTCGAGCGAGGGAATGAGGTACGCGAGCATCGCCGGTAAATCCGGCCAGTCGTACGTACCGTTCATCCAGCGCGACGGCGAGATGCGCACCATCACACGGTTGGCACCGCACTCCGCGAGCACCGCCGCCGTCAGGTCGAGCGCGAACCGGCATCGGTTCTCCACCGAGCCACCGTACGCATCCGAGCGATCGTTCACCCGCGCGTCGAGAAACTGGTCGGGCAAGTAGCCGTGCGCGAGGTGCAACTCGACGCCGTCGAATCCTGCTCCGAGCGCCGCCGTCGAGGCGCGGCAGAACTCGTCGTACACGGCCGGCATCTCGTCGGCGCGGAGGGCGTGCGGCACCGCGTACGGCTTCCCGTTGCGCCGGTTGATGCCGTCGGCGTTCCGCGTCGTCGCGCTCACCGGCTGTACTCCGTCCGTGTAGTCCTCGTGCGAGATGCGACCCGCGTGGAGGAGCTGCGCGAAGATCTGCGCGCCCGCCTCGTGCACGGCGTCGGTGACGAGACGCCAGCTCTCGATCTGCGCGCGCGTGTGCATGCGCGGCGCGTCCGGAAAGCCATCGGCCACTGGCGCGATCGCGGTCGACTCGGTCAGCACGAGCCCCACACCATGCGCGGCGCGGCGCGCGTAGTAGGCGGCCATGGCCTCCGTCGCGACGTGGCCCGGCCCCGCGAAGCTGCGCGTCATCGCCGTCATCACCACCCGGCTCTGCAGTCGGCCGAGCAGCGGATGCTCCCACGGAGCGCACAGCGAGCCGGTGATGTCCGGGGCGACCCCGCTATCCATTGTTCCGGGCATCCTGCAGGCGGAGCGCGTCGAAGTGCGGGCGGCCGAGGTAGTCGGCCAGCGCCGCTCGCCACGGCCGTTGCCGGTTGAGTCCCTCGCGGTCGAGCCGCTCGTTGGCGGTCACCATGCGATGCGGCCGCCGCGCCGCCTCCGCCGCGCTGAACACCTCGGCCGGGCACGGTCGCAACTCCACGCGCTCCGTCAGACCCAGCGCGTCCACGCAGGCCTGCGCCGTGTCGAAGAAGGTCGCCTCACCGAGCGCGCCCATGTGGTAGATGCCGACGCCGCCGTGCGCGAGGATCAGCAGCACGTTGCGCGCGTGGTCGAACGTGTACGTCGGCTGCCAGATGCGGTCACCAACCTCGCAGTGTGTCTGGCCGTCGGCGAGCATGCCGCGGAGTGTGCGGGTGAACTGTCCGACAAAGTTCTTGTCCTTTTCGTCGCCGCCGAAAAACCCGGCCAGGCGCACGGCGAGCGTGCCTGGCACGGTGTCGAGCAGATGTCGCTCGGCCTCGAGCTTAAGGCGGCCGTATATCAAGCCCGGTGTGGGCTCGGTGGCCTCCGTGACCGGCAGCACGCTGCCGTCGAAGATGAAAACGGACTGCGAGTAGAACACGCGTGCGCCCGTGGCGCGCGCGAGCGCCGCGACGTGTCGCGTGCCATCCACGTGCACGGCACGGGCGAGCGCCGGCTCGCGCTCGCACAGGTCGGCGCTCGTGAGGCCGGCGCAGTGCAAGATCACGTCCGGGTGGTCGCGCTCGCACGCGCGCACCGCCGCGACGTCGGTGACGTCGAGCGCGGCATGCGCGTATGCGCGCACGGTCACCGCGTCGCCGAGCGGCGCGAGCGCCTCGACGAAGGCGCGGCCGAGCATTCCATCGGAACCCGTGATGAGCACACGTCGGCCCACGAAGGCGTCGCGAATCGCCGACTGGTCCTGCGCGGTGTACGCTGCGCCGTTCCCTTCTGGACTTCCGGTCATCGCGTAGGCTGCGTTACGAGCGGCACGCCGTTCACGCGGCCCGATGCCTGCACCAGGTCGAGCGCCGACGCCTCATTGTGGAGGGCGATCCGTTGGAGCTTCGGCCGCTCGAGACCGATGCGCGCAAGCAGCCGAGCCGAGCCGCAGCCGAGTTGAGCGACCATCCCCTCGGCCGACCGAAACGGCAGGACGAGGTTCAGTTGCAGCACGTCGCGGTCGTTCGACGACGCGTCCGCACCAAGCGGCTCGATTCCCATCGAGTTCCACTGTCCAGCCCAGAACTGCCGGCCATAGTTGGTCTGGTTTGCGGCCGTCTCGCGGGACGTCGCCGATAGCGGCTGTGTAGCCATGCAGTCATTCCTCTTGGCGGCAAGTCCCTGCAGATGAGCGCGTCACCGAGACGATAGCGGACCTCTTTCGACGCCGCAAGCGACCGGAATCGTGATGCTCGGCACTCTACTCGTCGGCTGGGCACACGACGCTCCGGTGCCCAGGTCGCGGGGATTGTAAGGCACGCGCGTTGAACCCCAGCTCCACGTAGAGCGCGTCGAGGATGCGCCGTGACCGTGTTAACCCGGGCGCCCGGCCACCGCACCAACCGCCTCGCCCACCGCCCACGCAGTGGCGAGCGCGAGGAAGGGCAGCACCACCGACGCGAGTTCGCCCCGCGGACGACCTGCGCGGGCGCCCGCCCGGGCCGCGCGCATCAATAGCGCGAACGGGACGAGAGGCGCCGCCAGGACGATCTGCCAGCGCCGACGCCCGCCGGACGCGACACGCCACGCACCGAAGTGCGCGCCATGGGCGAACCGCTGCCGCACGAGGCGCGCCAGCCGTGGAGCGCCGCCGAACGATGCGTCCATACCCGGCAGGAGCGCCAATGTGACGCCGTCGGCGCGCATGTAGTGATGCGTCTCGACCTCCCAGAAACCGTGACGCAGACTCTGGGGGTAGCGCAGCAGCACGTCGCGACGGTAGGCGGCGTTGTCGCCGGCCACGTCCCGGACCTCGCGTGCCGGCTCGTCCACCGTCCCCAGAAACGCGGCGTAGCGGAGGTAGAAGATCGCCCGCGCGGTGCGCGAAGCCGTCGCGTCGAGACGCAGGCGCCCCCCAACGCCTCCAGTCGTTCCGCGCAGTCCGTCCACGAGCGTGCGCGACCAGCCCTCTTGGACGACGCACTCATTGATCGTGAACGCGACGGCCGTACCTCGCGCCGCCGCGAGCCCCTCGCCCCACAAAACAGGTACGAGCGCCGAGCGCTCCGCGTGCAGCGCGCGCAGGGGCACGCCCGCCGCAGCGGCCAGCGTCCGGTACGCGTCGGCGCGCCCCGCGAGCTCGCCCACCAGCACCAGCTCCCCTTGCATGGTGGACGCCTCCCGCACGAGTGCTGTCAGCCAAGCGGGAGCTGCTGGGCTGTCTCGGTCAGCCCGCACGTCGCTGACGGCCACGACGATCGACAACGGCGGGACGCTCATGACCGGCCGACGACGGGCGTATTGCGGTGCCCCGCGTCAAGCAGCTCGCCACGCGGCGCCGTCTCCCCGTCGCGGATGCCGTGCATTATTCGCTCGAGGGCGAGCGCGACGTCGAGCGTCTCTTCCGCCGAGATGGGCGCGGCGCTCCGGCGGGCGGCGGCGGCGTAGAATCGAGAGATCAGCGTGCGGAGCCCGGGATACGCGGGCTCGCGCGCCATTGCGCGGCGCACGAGGTTGGTTGCCGCTCTCATGAACGTCGCGCCACTCGCGACGAAGGGTTGCGAGATCTTGCCGACGCGCGTCGCGCGTCCATGCAGCGTCGTCGCGAAGCCGTGGAAGAGGTCCACCTGGACCGTGCCGCGTGCGCCGATGACGCGCAACTGGTTCGTCGTCGGCCGCCCGCCTGTCGACACCAAGATGGCGATGGTTGTCTCGCCGATCACGGTATCCGCACGCAGCTCGCCAGGTGCCGGGTGACGCGTGTACCAGTCCGCCGAGCCGAGGCGCGGCCCCAGAAAGCGCCGGGCGAGCGCGAGCGGATGGGGCAGCACCTCGGCCGCGACGCGGTCCCGGCCGGCTGCGTCGAGCTGTGCGGCGCCCGCTGTGCACGCGACCGCGTCGAGGTGCAGGATCGGTCCGATGGCCGGCAGCAGCTCCAGCGCGTCCAGCACCCCGCGCTGAAAGAGGAACTGGTGCACGGGCACGAGCAGGCGCTCGCGTTCGTCCGCCAGTGCCAGCAGCGCCCGCGTCGTCGCCGCGTCCGGCGCCAGCGGCTTCTCGGCCACCACGTGGCAGCCCGCGCGCAGCGCCTCCTCGATCAGCCGGGCGTGCAGCGCCAGTGGCGCGCACACGTGAACGACTTCCACGCGGCCCGACGCCAGCGCCGCCGCGAGGTCCGGGGCTGGCTGCGCGCCCGAGTGCCGCGCGGCCAGCTCCGCGGCGCGAGCCGCCTCGGGATCGACGACGGCGACGACCGCGTGACCCGCCTGCACCACGGCATGCGCATGCCAACGTCCCATCAACCCCGCGCCCACGATCGCCGCACGAAGGGGCCGATGGCCGGCCTGCGACGCCGTCACGCCAGTGCCGCGGCCGGCAGCGCTCCCGTGTGCACCGGCCCCAACTCCCGTGCCGCCGGCGCGTCGAGGACGAGTCGCTGACCGGTGGCGGCCGAGTGATAGCAGGCGGCGATGACCTCCAACACGTCGCGGCCGCACTGCGCGCTGGCCAAGGGCTCCGTGCCGTCCCGGAAGGCCGCAAACGACTGCTCGAGGAGGTACCGCGTGGCGACCATGTTGGGATCCTTCGGATTGCGCGCGAGCAGTTCGCGAGCGTTCCCGCGCTCGCGCCAAGCCATCCCCGACACCCCATACTCGAATCGGACGTGGGGACGCATGCTCCGGTGCAGCCCGGCCGTCACACGCGCCCGGCCGCCGAACGACGCGCGCAGCGACGCGGTGGGCGTCTCCGCGCGCACCTCGAAGTACTGCCGCTCGCCCTTGCACAGGCGATTCTGTACGATCTGCGCGAGCCGCCGGTTCGAGAACTCCAGTGTGACCAGCGCGACGGCATCCGTCTCGCCCTCGCGCACGCCGCACGTGGACGTCGTGGCCGACACCGCCACGGGCTTCTCCGCGAACAGTGCCATGAGGAAATCGACGATGTGCACGCCGGCCTCGTACAGCGTGCGCTGCAGCATCTGTCCGCGCCAGCCCGGCTCCGCCCACGGCGGCAGGTCCAGTAGCTGCCAGACCTGCGCGAAGACGACCTCCGACGGCTTCGTGGCGTCACGCAGCGCGCGGAAGATCGGCATCTCCCGGAACTCGTGGTTGAGCGCCACCATTCGGCCGGCCGCGGTCGCCGCTGCGATGATCTGGTCGGCTTCTTCGAGACTGGAGACGAAAGGCTTCTCGCAGAGCACGTGGGCCCCCGCCGCCAGGCTTCGTAACGCATACGACGCGTGCGTGTCGGGCGGCGTCGCGATGATGACGACCTCTGGCGCGGCGGACGCGAGCATGGTCTCGAAGTCGTCGAAGACCGGCACCTTGAAGCGCTCCGCCGCCCGCGCGCGATGGCCGGCGTCCGGATCGACGGCCCCGACCACCTGCACGCCCGTCATGCCCTCGAGCGCCGGCAGATGCAGGGTGAAGCCGGCGTTGCCCAGCCCGACGAGTGCGACGCGAAACGAAGTCATGAGCGGAGATCGGAGAGGAAGACGAAGAAGAAGGCGGGTCAGCGCGCGGCGCGGCAAAGCGCGAGGATGGTACGCCCCATCGGTAGCTGCACGCCGGCCGCGACGGCCCGACCTTCCAATCGGAGCCAGGAACGCTTCAGTCGGTCCAGGCGGCCGGGCGGCGCGGGCGCGGCGAGGAGGCCGTGATAGCCGGCCGACCCCGAGCTCTTGCGCGCCCGCAGTTCCCGAGGAATCTCCGCCAGCCCGAGCAGCGCATTGACGCGGCTCAGGCGCAGGACGTCGAAGCCGCCTTGGTGCAGCTTCTGTCGCAGTTCCCCCGCATCGTACTTCCGGAACATCGCATCCGGGTCGTCTTGGGTGCGCGGAAAGCCCTGCGCGTTGGTGCGCAGCACGAGCAGTCCACCCGCCCGCAGCACGCGGCGCATCTCCGCGATCGCGGTGATATCGCCGTCAGGATGGGGGAGGTGCTGCACCACGTCGAGGGTCACGACGAGGTCCACGGACGCGTCCGCCGCCGGGATCGCCAGCGCTGACGCCAACTGCGCGTCCTCGCCCATCTGGCAGGCGATTTGGACCGCGTCGGACGCCACATCGATTCCGCGATACGTCCAGCGGGGGTAAAGGGAGCGCAACCACGCCATCGTCTGGCCCGTGCCGCAGCCCACGTCGAGCGCAGCCCCGCGCTCTGGCAAGTTCGCCGAGCGGAGCAGGTCCGCGAGCGTGTCGCGCATGGCGGCGTTCCACCACGAGCCGGACTCGAGCGCGCCCATGCGTGTGTAGTAGTCCGGAGAAAAGATTCTCGGCGCGTCTGCAGTCATCGAACTCTCGGGAGATGTCGAGGAGGGGCGCCAGACAGCGGAGGCAGGCCGCGACGCCCGGAAGTGTGGATCGGCGATCGTAGACGTGTGCGATCGTGGAAGCGAGGCCGGTCGTGTACTCGACCCCGGCCCGTCATGCCGCACTCCGGCGGCGGCGGACCTGCAGCGCGTGGCGGACGGCCGCGACGTGTGAAGCCACCTCGGCAGGCCACCCGAAGAGCCCCAGAGCGACGACGTAAACCAGACCGCCCAGCAGCATCCGCACGGGCACCGCCATCCCCGCGCCCATCGCCCACAGGGCCACCGCCATCGTGCCGGCCGCCGCCGCCGACGGCAGCATCCCACGCACTCCGGTGTGCCATCCGGCCCGCCGTCCCGCGAGCACGCAGAGCGTGAGGGCCACGCCTTCGGACAGTGCCGTCACGACAGCCGCGCCGCGAGCGCCGTAGGTCGGGATCAGCACGAGGTTACAGAGCACGTTCACTGCGGCCGCCGTCGCCATGATCCCGAGTTCCCGGCGCGTCGCTCCAGAGGCGAGCAGGGCAACACTGTAGGCACCGTGCGCGAGCGCTAACCCGACGCTGAGCAGAAGCCAACGTAGCATCGGCCCACCGACCGCGAACTCGCGCCCGAATAGCAGCGACATGAGAGGATCGGCGAGCACGATGCCGCCGACAACGAGTGGCAACCCGATCGCGGCCAAAAGCTCCAGCGCCCGGGTGATGACCTGACCGAGGGCGGCGGGAGTCTGGGCGCGCGCCGCCGCGGGCCACAGCGAGGTCGTCAGCGCGACCCCGATGCCGAGCACGAGGAAGGTCACTCGATATGCCGCAGTGTACGCACCCACGTCCGCCTGTCGACCCAGCAGGCCGAGGAGCACGACGTCGAACGTGAGGATGATCGCACGCAGGAGGCTGGTGGCCCCTGGGGCCGCGGCGCGGCGCAGCAGCGCGAAGGCCGCGCCGAACACCCAGCGCCGAGCCCGCACTGCAAGCGGGAGGAGCAGCGCGAGGGCCGCGAGCAGCTCTCCGATGAATTGCGCGACCGGCACCCAGGCGACATCGGCTGGTCCCCGCACCAGCAGCAGCAACACGACCACCGACACGCCCTGTCCGGCCACCATCGCCGCTGCCACCCGCCCCCCCTGCCCAAGCCCCTTGCACGCCCACGAGGAATCAAGCGCAAGGGGGAACAGGGCCAGTCCGGCCAGACGCACGAGGGCCTGTGCGTCTGGCGCGAGCCCGAGAAAACCCACCGCGACCCACAGGCCGAGAAACGCGACCGCGGAGATGAGGCACCGCAGGACCGCCAGGCTGGCTACGAGCGCGGGGGCTTCGTCGGGCGCCCGCGCGACCTCGCGCGCGCCGATCCGTGCCGCGCCGCCCCGCACAAGCAGGCCGAAATACCCGCTGAACGCGATGGCGAACCCAACGAGTCCGAACCCGCTGACACCAAGTTGGCGCGAGAGATATGCCGCGCCGACGAAGGCAAGCGCCCGGCCTCCGACCTCGCCGCCCGCGAGCGCTAGCGCGCTGCCGAGGACGCCGTCGCGGCGAAGAGCCTGTGGCGGCCCCGCGTCGTCGCCGAGTGCGGCGCCGGCCGCTGCGTCGGACTCGCCCGTCGGCGCCCCGACGCTCGCGTCGAAGCTCGCGTCGACGTCCGATGCCCCCGTCGGTGTCGACGGTAGCACCTCCGCGCGATCGCTCGGGGCGGAGGCATGGGTGATAGGGCGCACCTCACTTGCCGGTCGGTCAGAGTGGCGCACTGGGCGTCAGGTAGCGGTCGATGGCGACACACGCCTCGTTGTCGGACGCGGGGCCAGGCGTGTGGCTCGGCCCCGCCCCGTCGGCGCCTGTCGCGCCCGGCCAGCGGAAGAGATAGGTGCGAGGCGGAAAGGTCGCGACCAGCTCCAGGTCGCGGCAGCGGGCTCGCAGGTGCGGCGCAAGATAGGGCAGCTCGAATACTTGGAGTCCTCCCAGTAGGACGAACTCGACGCTCGCGGCACGCAAGCTCCTCCAGAACGTCGCGCTGTCGCGCCGGGCAAGCGGCGCCAGCGGCAGAGTGAGCTTTCCCGAGTAGAGGTACAGCGGCTCACTCTTCGCCGACAGCGTGCGCGCAGTGGGCGGAAGGGAGTCCCGCACGTGCGCCGAGGCGGCGAAGAAGCTCGCCTGATCCGCGCTGACGCACGCCGCATCTGGCATCACGCGATCGCGCGCGCAATGCAGCCTGACCGACAGCTTCGCCGACTGCGCGGGCACGCTCGAGCCCACCAGCATCAGCGTCGCAACGGCGAGGACCGCGTTTACCGCCCGTTCTCCCGCGCGCGATACGACGTGCGCGATTCCAGTCAGCATGACACAGAGGACGACGGGAAGCAGCGGCTCGAGATACCGGGGGGACTGGTATGGCCAGACCAGCAGGAGCGCGCCGTTCGCGAGAAAAACCAGTGCCAGGAGCCGGTAGCGGACCAAGGTGCGCCAGAGTCCCACGCCGAGGCCGATGACGACGACGGCGACGATGATGAGGTTGTCGACGATCGTGCCCGGGATCGTCGGGATGCCGAGCATCGATGGAATCCCCTGCGTCGGATAGTACAGCGCGTTGGCTCGGAGCCGTTGCAGCAGCTCCACCACGGGGCCCGCCGCGCCTCTGCCACTCACGGATACGGGATCAGACGACTGCGTGCTCACCATCAGGTCGGCCGCGTACGAGCTACCGGCGACCGTCATCGGATCCGATAGCGTCCACCAGAGCAGCGCGGTCACGACGATGCCCGACGTGACCGCGACGATCGTCGCATCGCGGTACCGTCGCTCGAGCAGCCAGTGGGCCACGACCGCGGCCGGCAGCGCGATTCCCGCGCTACGCATGAGCGGAGCGCAGATGGCGGCGACCGCAATGATCGCGACCTGTTGGCGGCCCCGCGGCAGGCAGACGCTTGCCCACAGCGCAACCGCCAGGCAGAGCGCGAGTGCTCCTTCGGAGGCAACCTTCCCCGCCGAGTCGAGGAGCGAGGCATTGGCGGCGAGCGCCAGCAGCGCGGCGGTGGCGAGTCGTGGGCCGAGAGCGCGGTGCGCGGCAAGGAACGTCAGCGCCAGCGTCGCGACCCAGAGAGCCACCTGCAAGATGATCAGCCAGTCGAACCCCTCGCCGCCGATCGCCGTCCACACCGCCAGCAGGGCAGGGAAGCCGGGCGGATACATGTGGTGCAGGGGGGCGCCCGGCCACATGAGATCCTGAAACGAGCCCGCGCGCAGCGATCGGGCGAGCACCAGGTACCGTACGTCGTCCTGACGCGTGAGAATGCCAGGCTCTCGCCCCAACCATGCCAGCACGGCATGCAGCGCGAGCAGGGCCACCGCAGCCCATCGCGCTTGGGCGAAGTCGTCGCGCACCGCAGGCGCGCCGTCGCGCCCGGTCGCGTCGGCCGTCATCCTCGCCGTCGGTGTTCCCGACCGCGCCATCGACGACTCGTCCGTCCTCATGTCGTCACGGAGTCGAGTCGGGCGGCGACGCGGTACGACGCGTCCGAGAGCGAGCGGATTCTGCAGCGTCCCGTCGCTCGCGAGGCAGGTTGCACCACGGCGGCGGCCGTGCAGATCGCGATCCCGAACACTTCCTTGTGCACGGGCGCGAACGTGAGGAGCAGCACGTGCTCCTTCACCCACGCCTCCTCCGCGCGCGCCGACGTGGCATGTTGGCCGCTGCCACCGGCGCTGAGAGGTACGACCTGCAGCCGGGACGTGCCGCGAGACTCTGTGGTCGGCATGACAGGGATCGGGGGAGATACGGGCACCGAAGGCCGGCAGGGGCTCGCGCCCCCGCTCAGACCGCGGTGGCTTCGCCCGCGCGTGCACCCAGATGCACCCTCCGGCGGACACGGCATTGACGGCTTAGTATAGCATGCACAGCGCGAACCTGAGCTCCGCGTTCGGCTGAGCCACCGGGGCATCGACGCATTGCCGATCGCGACGCAACCAATCGCGGTCGCCGGCGCAAGCGCGAGAGTGGTCGGATGGCCCGCCCGTCGTCCGCTCGGGAAGGAACGTCGGAGAATGGTGTTTCCGCCGCACGACGAAAGTGTGTGAATGCTGCCTTTCGGAACGTCGTCGAACCGGCGTAATACAGCCGGCCCACCATCGAGAGGTTTTGCTCGACGGTCGTTCGCGAAGGGTTCGACAACGAGACCGCCTGGGCGGTCTCCTGTGGTCATCGCTTGGAAGCGGATCGGCTTAGCGACCCACCAGACTCCGCAGCACGTACGGCAGGATGCCGCCGTTCCTGTAGTACTGCAGCTCTTCCGGCGTATCGATACGGCAGCGCGCACTGAACGACTTCACCGAACCATCCGCCGTTGCCGTGACCGTCAGCGTCTCGCGCGGCTGTAACGCGTCCGTCATGCCGCCGACGCTATAGGTCTCGAAGCCAGTGAGTCCCAACGACTGACGCGTTTCGCCATTCGCGAACTCGAGCGGCAACACGCCCATGCCCACCAGGTTCGACCGGTGGATGCGCTCGAAGCTTTCGGCAATCACCGCACGCACGCCCAATAGCGCCGTGCCCTTGGCTGCCCAGTCGCGGGACGATCCGGTGCCATACTCCTTGCCGGCAATGACGATCTGCGCCGTACCGGCCGCCTGACGGACCATCGCCACGTCGTACAACGCTTCGGGTTCGGCGCCCGGCGCAGTTGCCGTCCACCACCCTTCCTTGCCACCGGTGAGTTCGTTCCTGAGTCGGATGTTGGCGAAGGTGCCGCGCATCATCACCTCGTGGTTGCCGCGCCGCGCGCCGTACGAGTTGAAGTCCTTGCGGTCCACACCCAGCGACTTGAGCCACAAACCCGCCGGTGACGCTGCCGCGATGGAACCGGCGGGGGAGATGTGGTCGGTGGTGATCGAGTCGCCGAACATGCCGAGGACCTTCGCGTCGGTGATGGCACGCACGCCCGGCGGGGTCATCGTCATGCCGTCGAAGTACGGCGGGTTCTTCACGTAGGTGGAGTGACTATTCCACGCGTACTGATCGCCCTTGGGCGCGGGAATGCTCTGCCAGTGCGCGTCACCATCGAACACGTTGGCGTACTGCGTGGTGAACTGCTCACGCTTGACGCTGGAGAGAATCGTGTCTTCGACTTCCTGCGCGCTGGGCCAGATGTCGCGCAGGAACACGGGACCATCGGTGCCGATACCGAGTGGCTCGGTGGCCATGTCGATGTCCATGCGACCGGCCAGCGCATACGCGACCACCAGCGGCGGCGACGCGAGATAGTTGAAGCGCGTCTGCGGATTGACGCGTCCTTCGAAATTGCGATTGCCCGACAGCACGGCGGCAACGTTGAGATTGCCGTTCTCGATCGCCTCGCTGATGACGGTCGGTAACGGGCCGGAGTTGCCGATGCACGTCGTGCAGCCGTAGCCGACCACGTTGAAGCCCAGTGCATCGAGGGAGTCCATGAGCCCCGCCTTGCGGAAGTAGTCGGTGGCGACCTTGCTTCCCGGTGCCAGCGATGTCTTCACCCACGGCTTGGTCTTGAGTCCCTGCTGCACCGCCTTCTGCGCCAACAGGCCGGCCGCGAGCATCACACTCGGATTGCTGGTGTTGGTGCATGAGGTGATGGCGGCGATCACGACGTGACCGTGCGTGAGCGTGAAGGATTCGTCGCGATAGTTGCAATCCACGCCGTCCGGCACAGCAACCGGCGCCCCCTCGCCAACCATGGCCGCTGCTGCGGAACCAGCGGCGACGGGCGCGGTGGCCGGTGCGGCCTTCGCCTGCAACGCCAGCTGCGCGGCCAGCGCTTCGCGATACATCCGCTTGCTCTCCGACAGCGGCACCCGATCCTGCGGACGCTTGGGGCCGGCGAGACTGGGCACCACGGTGCTCAGATCGAGTTCGAGCGTATCGGTGAAGACGGGATCGGGTGTCGCATCCGTGCGGAAAAGCCCCTGTTCCTTCGTGAACGCTTCGACCAGCGCGACCTGTTCGGCGCTGCGTCCGGAGAGCGTGAGATACTTGAGCGTCTCGGCATCGACTGGGAAGAAGCCCATCGTCGCACCATACTCGGGCGACATGTTCGCAATCGTCGCGCGATCGGCCAGCGCGAGACTCGACAGGCCGGAGCCGTAGAACTCGACAAACTTGCCAACGACGTTCTTCTTGCGCAGCATCTCGGTGCAGGTGAGCACCAGGTCCGTGGCCGTCGCGCCGGCGGGCAGCTTGCCATGCAGTTTGAAGCCGACGACGTCGGGGATCAGCATGCTGACGGGCTGGCCAAGCATCGCCGCTTCGGCTTCGATGCCACCCACGCCCCAGCCCATGACGCCCAAGCCGTTGATCATCGTCGTGTGCGAGTCGGTGCCCACCAGCGAGTCGCAGTAGGCGAGCGTTTCGCCGTCCTGCTGCGAGGTGAAGACGACCTGCCCCAGGTACTCGAGATTCACCTGATGGCAGATGCCGGTGCCCGGCGGCACGACGCGGAAGTTGCGGAGCGCGTCCTGTCCCCACTTGAGGAACTCGTAGCGTTCGCCGTTGCGCGCAAATTCGAGATCGGTGTTGAGCAGCAGCGCCGCTTCGGTGCCGTACTCGTCTACCTGCACCGAGTGATCGATGACCAGATCGACGGGCTGCAGCGGATTGATCTTCGTCGGGTCACCGCCGAGCGCGACCATGGCGTCGCGCATGGCCGCGAGGTCCACGACGCACGGCACGCCGGTAAAGTCCTGCAGCAGGACGCGGGCGGTGCGGAAGGCGATTTCCTTGTCCACGGGCGCCTTGACGTTCCAGCGCGCGAGCGCCTCGACGTCCGACTTCTTGACGAAGGCGCCGTCTTCACCGCGCAGCAGGTTTTCGAGGAGCACACGCAGCGAGAACGGCAGCGTGCCGGCCGTACTGCCCGGAAGCGCATCGAGCGTAGCAAGTCGGAAATAGGCATACTGACGGTCGCCCACAGTCAGTGTGGCGCGGCTGCCGAACGAATTGGGATGCGACATGGAATGAATTGGTCCGGCGCGCAACACATCCCGTGGATGGTCACGCGCGTTCGGAACGAAGCCACTCATCGCGCCGTGGGACTGTCTTTACGGAGAGACCCCGGTACCGACGAGGCTTCCGGAAATATCGGCCGGTGCAGCCCCCGCCGCCACCGTCGTGACATGAATCGCGCCGACGGGGCAGCAACGCACGAAGGCGCCGTCGGCCGGAGAGAAGTCGTGACGCGTCCTCAGCGGATACGCCTTCCGCTGCTCGTCGAGGGCCATCATGCCGGGGGCGCGGGCAACGCAAATCGCGCAACCCGTACAGGTGTCACGATCGACGCTGATGGTGACCTGCCGCCGAGGGAAGATGCCACCATCGGCGCGGAGCAGCGAATCCACGTCGACGAGCGCCTCACGCGTGGCCTCGTAGCCCACCTGCAGCAGCTCCTCCACGTGCGCGAAACTGAACCAGCCGATGTGCGACACCTGCGGCCGCACGAGCAACATCGGTGGTGACGTCCACCGCTCGAGCGCGTGCTGCTGCTGCTCGTGCATCATCATGGCGGCTGCGCGCATGAAGATCGAAGCGAACCCCTGTGCTGCAATGCCAGTCTGCACGGGCACGTCGGCGATGCCGACATCCACCGCAATCAGCGCATCGACACCCATGGCGGCGATCGCGACGGGAAGATTGTCCGTCGTCCCGCCATCGATGCAGGTTCGATCGCCAACGACGCCGGGCGGAAAGAAGCCGGGGAGTGCGCACGACGCGTACACCGCATCCCGCACCCGCACGTTGCGCATACCGGGTCGTCCGAACACCATCGGTGTCGCGCGATCGATGTCGACCGCCGTCACCAATAACGGAACGGCCAGATCGTCGAAGGTCCCTTCCGCCACCAGCGAATCGCACAGGTTGCGCAACGGCGCTTCGAGATAGATGGAGCGCGACAACATGCGCTCCATCAGCATGCCCATGTGATTGATGCGAAAGAGGTCGCGTCGCCGAAAGTTCAGCGCACGTTCCGTGAGCTGCGTGGGGGAGGCGCCGGACGCCGCCGCCGCCGCAATCATGGCGCCGATGCTCGACCCGGCGAACAGTCTCGGCACGATGCCGGCTTCGGTCAGCGCGCGCAGGGCGCCGATGTGCGCGAGCCCTTTCAGGGCGCCGCCGCCGAACACCACTCCGATGCGCGGCGCGCGCGGGTGCGTCCGCGTCTGTGTCATGAACTCTGCTGTGAACGCTGTGTGGCGTAGATTGACCGCATGCGGATACTGCTCGTTGAAGACGACGAGGTGCTGCGCGACAGCGCAACGGCCTATTTGCGTGCATCGGGTTTTGCGGTCGATGCCGCAACGACGGGGAAGATGGCGCGAGCGCTCGCTGCCGTCAGCCCCTACGACGCAGTGATTCTCGACCTGCGACTCCCTGACGAGGACGGATTCGCGGTGTGCGCGGCACTGCGTGCTCGACAACCGGCACCGCGCATCCTGATGGCCACCGCTCGCGACAGTGTCGACGACCGCATCGCGGGTCTCGACCTGGGCGCCGATGACTATCTCGTCAAACCGTACGCGTTGGGTGAACTGGTGGCACGGCTGCGTGCGTTGCTGCGTCGCCCCAGCGCCGACGCGTCGGTGCTGCTGCGGGTGGGCGATCTCGAGCTCGACCCGGCCACCCGCGAGGCGCGCCGCAATGGCCGTGTGATCACGCTCACCACCAAGGAGTTTTCTGTGCTGCAGGTGCTCATGCGCGAACGCGGACGCGTGCTCACGCGTGAGTACATCAGCGAGCACGCGTGGGACGACAACTACGATCCGTTCAGCAACGTCATCGACGTGTACATCGCGCGGCTTCGCCGGAAGATCGACCAGCCGGGCGAGTTGGCGCTGCTCTCGACGGTGCGGGGCGCGGGCTATCGCATGACCGAACCGGCCGCCAACACCCAGTCCGAGACGGTATGACGGTCGAGCGCTTTCGTCCACGCATCCGACTGCGATTCACCGCGCTGTACGCGGCCACGTTGTTGGTGGTGCTGCTGGGTGCCGCGTTCGCGTTGCGACTGGCGGTGCGCTCCGCGCTCGAGCGGGAATTCGAGGAATCGGTTCGCGCGTCCGCCTTGTTGATGCGCCAGTTCTTTCGCGTCGAAATCGCCGAGTATCTGTCCATCGAGCGAACGCTCGATCACATCGCCGCCGAGCTGGTGTTCGAGGAGCGCTCGATTCGGGTGAGACGGCCCGACGGAATGCTGTACGGGGCGTTCACTGCGCCCGTGCGTGGCGTGCAACGAACGTTTGTCGAACCGGTTCGCCAGGTCACGCTGCCGCTCGAACCCGGGCTCGCGCCGGGGTGGCTGATCGAGGTGACCGCGAGCGCGGCTTCGGTCCGCGCGGTGCAGGCGCGCATCGACTATTGGTTTGTCGTGGGCATTCCGGGACTCGTGCTGCTCGTCGGCGTGGCCGGTTGGTGGCTGACGGGACGGACGCTGCGACCGGTGGGTCTGATGGCCAACGCGGCCGCCGATATCGAGCCGGGCAGTGGCGCTCGACTGCCCGTGGACGATCCGTCGGACGAGTTGGGGCGGCTTGGATTGAGCTTCAACGCGTTGCTCGATCGGTTGGACGGGGCATTGTCACAGCAGCAGCGATTTCTGGCTGACGCCGCGCACGAGTTGCGCACGCCATTGGCGCGCATGCGCGCGCGCGTGGAGCTGGCGCAGCTCGCGCAGGGCGATGGTGCGGTGTCGTCGCCCGTGGTTGCGGAAGTGCACGAGGATGTGATTCGCATGTCGCGACAGGTGGATGAGCTGCTGCAACTCGCACGCGCGGATGCCGGCGATGACACGTCGCCGCAGTCGCTGTTGCCGATCTTTCTGGATGACCTGGCGGCCGATGAACTGCGGCGGTGGCAGGCCGATGCCACGCGAGCGGGGATGGTGCTCGAATCGACGGCGCTCGACGAGGCGCCGGTGCGCGCCGAACCCACGCTGATCGGTCGACTCATCGGTATCCTGCTCGACAACGCCCTGCGCTATGGTCATCGCGGCGGGCGCGTGGACGTGCGCGTGCAGTGCGAGCGGAATGAGGCCGTGCTGGAAGTGGAAGACGACGGAATCGGCATTCCACCAGCCGACCGGGAGCGCGTTTTTGATCGCTTCTATCGCGGCGCCGAGGCGCGTGCGCATCGCAGCGATGGGAGTGGGCTGGGGCTCGCCATCGCGGCATGGATCGCCGAACGCCATGGCGGCTCCATTCGCGTGGACGTCGGCCGAGCGTCGATCGGCACGTTGGTCACGGTGCGACTGCCGCGTCGCGCGACGGTGTAGACCGCCGCACGGCGGCGGCGCGTCACACCCTCGCCGTGCGCCGTTGAGACACCCGACTCAGCAGAGGGGACGATCGGTGCGCGTCACCAGCGGACGCGGCTCGCCTGCGCGGCTCCACGCCTCGCGCAACGTACGCAGCCGACGCGCCGGGCCCACGAAATCGCGTTGATCGACGGCGCTCTCGCACCGGGCGTACAGCGAGTCGAAACTGCGCGCCTCAGCTGTGTCCAGCTCCAACGCGTGACGAAGCAGACCAAGCGCCTGACGTGCGGTGGCGTGATCGAACGCCTCACAGGCGTGAATTGCCCGATCGTGCGCCCGCAGAATGGCATGAAGCGGGTCCATCACCGGTCGATCGAGCGCAATCGCGCGAAAGCTGACTACAGGCGTCGGGAGTGCGGGCACACAATGGTCCGGAAGATGGTGCAGGCAATGCGAACAGATCTCGCTTTGCCTTTCTTCGGCGTCAGTCGACGGGTTCTTGAACGAAATCGATGATTCGTGGCACGGGCGTACGTATTCGTGCCGTTCACGGAACGTTCATCATCACCGGCTAGCTTCGCTGCATGTCCAGATCCTCACAGTGTTGCGTGCGCGGCCGGGTTGCTCAAACACTCCTCGGTCTCATGCTGATTACCGCGGTGCCGTTGGCGGTGCCGTTGGCGGTGCCGTTGGCGGCGCAGGGCGTGGGCAGCGCGTCACCCCTCTCGCTCAACGCCGCGCTGACCCAGGCGCGTGTGACGGGGCCGGGACTTCGCGTCGCCGACGCGCGACGCGAGATCGCCATCGGCCGTGTGCGTGAGATCAACCAGATCGCCAATCCCACGGTGGAGTGGCGCCGCGAAAATCTGGGCAGCTCCCTGCAGCCGGACATCTTCGCGACGGTCTATCTCCCGTTCGACGTGACCGGGCGTCGGCTGGCGATGCGTCGGGCCGGCGCAAGCGGGCAGGTGCGGGCCACCTCCGACGCGATGGCCGAGCGTCGCGACGCCGAATTGCAGATTGCACGCGCCTGGCTGCGTGCGGCATTGACGGACGGTCAGGTGACAATCGCACGATCGCAGGCGACGTCGCTCGCCGAAGTCGCGACGGTGGATTCCTCGCGCGCACGCGAAGGCTTCGTCTCCGACGGTGTCGCGTTGCGCACCAGACTCGAAGCCGACCGCGCTCGCGCGACATTGGCGATCGCACGCGGAGAGCATGCCCGCGCTCGCGCCGAGTTGGCGCGGCTGCTTGGCGTCGGACACGAGGCACTGCCTCCGATTGCGCTGTTGAACGCGCCCGCGTTGCCGCCGCCGCCGGACCGCACGACCGCGCGACAGGTGGTAGTGGCCACGCGTCCGGAGATCGCCGCCCGCGATGCGGGCGTGCGCGAGGCCCAGTCCCGACTCGGCGCCGAGCGACGTGGCGCGATGGGCGACTGGCAGTTGCAGGGCGGCAGCAAGGAGACGGGCGGCTTCATGACCGGGCAGATCGGACTCGCGGTGCCTTTCCCGATCTTCCATCGCAACGATGGTGCGCGCCAACGCGCGCGTGGTGAACTCGCCGAGGCACAGGCGCTGCGCGACGACGTACAGATCGGGGTGCGTGCCGACGTGCTCGCGGCGCTCGAGGCGTACGACGCGCTGCGCGCCCTCGCGCCCGATGCAGGCAGTTTCGCTGAACGCGGACGTGAAGTCGCGGCGATCGCGCGCACCTCGTATCGCGAAGGGCACGCCACACTCCTCGAACTGCTGGATGCTGAACGTGCCGCAGCCGACGCGATGACAACACACCTGCGCTGGGCAGCCGACGCGTGGCTGGCTCGACTCGAGCTGGAGCGCGCGCTCGGTGCGCGCCTCGATGTCGATGGACCGCTCGACCTCCCATTGCTCTCCTCGATCCGGATTACGCCGTGACCTTGCGATTCTCCTGCCTGATTCGTCGCCCGCATCAGACGCTGCCCCTTGCGTTCGTCGCGATGCTCGCCGCGTGCGGCGCGAAGGAAGCGCCCGCGCCCGAGGTCGCGGCGAGCACCGGCGCGAGGCTGGATACGGCCACCCTGTCCGCTGACGCCGTCGAGATCGGTGGCTTCACCTACGACTCGTCGCGCACGATTCCATGGCGCGCCTCGGCCACGGTGCCGGCGCGCCTGCAACTGGATCCTGCCGCTGTCCAGACAATCGGCTCCATCACGGAAGGGCGTATCACACACGTGCAGGTCCGGGTGGGCGATGTCGTGCGAGCCGGCGATGTAATGGTCATGATCCACAGCCACGAGATCATGGATGCGCGCAGCGGTCTGGCGCGTGCCGCTGCCGAGCTGACGGCAGCGGAGGTGTCACGGTCTTTGGCGCGAACGGCGGCCGAACGTGCCCAGCGCTTGGTGGACGCGAAGGCGATGTCGCGTGCGGAGCTCGAGCGCGCACTGGCCGGACGGCAGACCGCCGAGGCGATGTACGAACAGGCCTCCGCGGAACGCGAGCGTGCACAGGGGCTGATCGATCACTTGCTTGGCGAAGGCCCGATCCCCAAGGACGCGGATCCACACGACGTGCTTATCCGCACGCCCGTGTCGGGGGTGGTGATCAGTCGTGAAGCGCAGCCCGGCACGGTGGTGTTGCCCGGCATGCCGCTGCTGACGGTGGGAGATCCGTCGCGCCTGCAACTGCAGATGCGACTGAGTGAGGCGGCATCGCAGGGCGTGCGCGTGGGGAGCGCGGTGCGCTTCTCGCTCACCGACGATCCAACCCAGCGATTTGAAGCCACCATCTCGCGTGTCGCGCCGACGGTAGATACGCTGACGCGCACGATCGAGGTGCTGGCATCTCCGACGAAGGGCGCGCGCATCGGGCGCGCAGAGTCATTCGCGCAAGCCGAAGTACTGGGAGCGGGCGGAACACCGGCAGTGGTCGTGCCCGCGGCGGCCATTCAGTCGCTGGAAGGTGATACGATCGTCATCGCGGTTGAGCCGCGCGGCAAGGGCATCTTCATCGAGGCCGTGCCCGTTCGCGTCGGACGTCGGTCTGCACAACAGGTCGAGTTGCTCTCGGGAATCGGGGCCGGTCGACGTGTCGTGGTCGGGCGAGCGGCGATCGCCAAGGCCGAACTGCTGAAGCGTCGCGGCAGCGGAGGGGAATAGACATCATGCGCAAGCTCCTGCATTACGCGCTTCACCGTCGCGGATTTGTGGCGATGGGTGTTCTTGCGATCATCGCGGGCGGCATTTACTCGCTACAGCACATTCCCTTCGATGCGTTCCCCGATCTGACCGGAACGCGCGTGGAAGTGATCACGGTGGCGCCCGGCATGGCACCGGAAGACGTGGAACGACTGGTCACCTATCCCATCGAAGCGACGCTGATGGGGGTACCGGGCGCGCAGTCGGTGCGGTCGGTGTCCAAGTTCGGTCTGTCGCTGATCACGGTGCCCTTTCCCGACGGCACGAACGTGTACTTCGCACGACAAATTGTGCAGCAGCGGTTGAGTGATGCGAAGGGCGCCCTCCCCGCAGGCATCGAACCGTCGCTGGGCCCCGTCTCCACGCCGATGGGTGAGTTGTATCAGTACGTGCTGCAGAGCGACACGCTGTCGCTCACGGAGCTCAAGACGCTGCACGACTACATCGTCCGCCCTCGTCTGCGAACGGTGCCCGGCGTCTCTGAGGTGAATTCCTGGGGTGGCCTGATTGAACGGGTGGAAGTGACGGTGAATCCGGTCCTGCTCGCGGCGCGTCGGCTCACGGTGAGCGATGTGCATCGAGCGTTGGCGCAGAATGCCCTGGCCTTCGGAGGGAGCTATCTCGAACAGGGTGGCGAGCGGTACACGCTGCGCGGTCTTGGACGTGTCGACTCGATCGGCGATGTGGAGCGCATCGTCATCGGTTCGACGGGCGGCGTACCGGTCCGCGTCTCCGATGTCGGCACCGTGGCACTCGGCGGACTGCCGCGCAACGGCGCCGTCACCAAGGATGGCATGGGTGAAGTCGTCAGCGGCATGGTGCTCAAGCTGCAGGGCGCGGACTCCAAGCGCGTCATTGCCGATGTGCGCGTTCGCGTCGAGGAGATCCGCAGGGCATTGCCGAAGGGTGTGCGTCTCACCCCCTTCTACGATCAGACGGACCTGGTCAACCGGACGACGCACACGGTCGTCAAGAACCTGATCGAGGGTGGCATCCTGGTCATCGCGGTCCTCTTCCTTTTTCTGCGCAATGTGCGGGCCGCGTTGATCGTGGCGTCGGTGATCCCGCTCTCCATGCTCTTCGCGTTCGGCGGCATGGCGATCTTCGGCTACTCCGCCAATCTCATGAGCCTCGGCGCGCTTGACTTCGGACTCATCGTCGACGCGTCGATCGTGATGGTCGAAGGGTTCATCCGGCGACTCGAACATGGCAAGGATACGCACCGCCTGAACATGTTCGAGAACGCGGCCGTCGAAGTCGGACGTCCGATCCTGTTCGGCATCGCGATCATCGTTGCCGTGTACATCCCCATTTTCACGCTGGATGGCATGGAAGGGCGCATGTTCAAGCCGATGGCGTTCACCGTCGTCTTCGCGGTGCTCGGATCGCTGTTGCTGGCGCTGACCTACGTGCCGGCCGTGTCGTCGTGGGCGCTGCGCACCGGCAACGCGACGCAGGCGCCGTGGCTGGTGAAGCTCACCGCTGCGTACTCGCGAACACTCGATCGCGCGCTGACCATGCCGCGAACGATCGTGGCCGTCGCGGTCGTGCTGGTCGTGGTATCGGTGGCCTCACTGTCGCGCATCGGTACGGAGTTCATGCCGAAGCTCGATGAAGGCTCGATTCTCATCACCACCCGTCGCTTGCCGAGTGTGGCGCTCGACGACGCCACGCGCCTCTCCACGGCGGCCGAGCGCATCATCAAGACGTTCCCTGAGGTGGTGACCGTCGTGACGAAGGAAGGACGTCCGGACCTGGCCACGGAAGCGATGGGACTCTTCGAGGGAGACATGTACGTCATTCTCAAGGAGCGCGATCAATGGACGACGGCGAACGACCGCGATGGACTGGTGGCGGCGTTCGACTCCGCCCTTGCATCGGTGCCGGGGCTCTCCGTGGCTTTCACGCAGCCGCTGGCGATGCGACTCGACGAGGCGGAAAGTGGGATCAAGACGGATCTGGGCATCAAGGTGGTCGGTCCGAATCTCGATCAGAACCAGCATCTTGCCGAACGCATTCAGCGAGTGGTCGCGTCGGTATCGGGTTCGGCGGATGTCGGTGTGGAAGTCGCCGAAGGGAGCGGGCAGGTGCGCATGCAGGTTCGCCGCGAGGCACTGGCGCAATACGGATTGACCGTGGCCGATGTGCGCGATGCCGTCGAACTGGCGATGGGCTCGCAGGTTGCCGCCGAGTGGATCGATGGGTTTCGGCGCGTGGGGATTGTGGTGCGTCTGCCCGAAGCCTCGCGCGCCGACGCGGCGGCCATCGCAACGTTGACGCTGCGTGCGCCGGGAGGCGAAATCATTCCGCTGTCAGCCGTGGCCGATGTCACCACCAGTACCGGTCCGGAGCTCATCGGACATGAGAATGCGCAACGACGCGCGCTTGTGCTCAGCAACGTGCGCGGCCGTGATCTCGGCAGTTTCGTCGAGGAGGTGCGTGCGCGCATCGCGCGCGATGTGGAGATCCCCGTCGGCGTGTTTCTCGAGTGGGGGGGGCAGTACGAAAATCAGCAGCGCGCGATGGGGCGGCTCACGCTCGTGGTGCCGGCGGCATTGCTCCTCATCCTCGGCTTGCTCTATCTCTCATTCCGCTCCATTCCACAGGCGCTGCTCGTGCTCTCGAACGTACCGTTCGCCCTGGTGGGCGGTATCGCGGCCCTCTGGATTCGCGGGCTCAATCTCAACCTGTCGGCCAGCGTGGGTTTCATCGCGCTCTTTGGCATTGCGGTGCTCAACGGCGTCGTGCTGCTGGAGCACTTGAACCATCTGCGGAATGCCGAACATGGCGGGCATGACGTGCTGGCGCGCGTGCGACGTGGTGCAGCCGACCGGTTGCGGCCGGTGCTCATGACCGCGCTGGTCGCCAGTCTTGGTTTCGTGCCAATGGCACTCTCCACCAGTCCGGGCAGCGAGGTGCAGCGGCCGCTGGCGAGCGTCGTTATCGGGGGATTGATCACCAGCACGCTGCTCACACTTTTCGTGTTGCCGGTGCTTTATCGCGCCATGGAAGAACGACGGGACAGGCGTCGCGCACGACAAAGCGCCGGCGCGCTGAACCAGCCACTACCGGCGCTCTGACTACCGCAGCGGTCGCGCGGCTCAGAGGGACTGGCACTGAGATCGCGCACCGACTGCGTTTCGGATCAGATGATCATCGGTCGATCATCAGGTGATGCTCAGTTCGTGATGAAGCGGTAGAGACCATAAAAGCCGATGATGGCGCCGCCCACGATGATGAGCGTACCCGCATCGTCACCCACCACTGCGCCAACGATCATCGCGGCGCCGCCCGCCAGCATGAGCGCGGTGTTGCCACGATCATTGTCCGAGGGTGCTGGCGGTGTCATCGAATCGACGACCGCATGCTGACGACTGAGGGCCACGCCGCGCGGCTGTGCGGCCAGTGGGCCCGCCGGAACGGCAACAGGCATCGCGCGAAGCGCTGGCGTGGCCGGGGAGACGGCGTTGGCAAGGATCGGCGCGGCGGGAGCAACGACCACCGCTACGTTCGACCACGATCGTTGCGTGTACGCGACGCCCGACTGGGCGAAGGCCGGCGACGAAAGGCCAACGGCGCTGGCGAGCAGAAGAGCGGTGCTCAATCGGGCGTGGGACATGCGCATGATGCGCTCCTGTTGTGCGGGTGAGTAGACTGCTCTCCGGCAGTGCAACGATCGTGCCTGACCTCGATCGACAGCCTGCTCCCCACGCGCGCTCTCGCGCAACACCAACGCTCGCCGTGTCCCTATCCGATTCGCTGCTCCGCTTTCGCGACGAGTTCCCGATCCTGGGTACGTCCACGTATCTCGTCTCCAATTCACTCGGTGCGATGCCGCGCGCGGTGTCGGCGCAGCTCCAGGCGTACGCCACGCAATGGGCCGAACGTGGAGTGCGCGCCTGGGCGGAAGGATGGTGGGAGATGCCCGTCACGATGGGCTCGCGCATCGCCCCGCTGATCGGTGCGTCGGCCGGCGAAGTCGTGATGGTGCCGACCGTCACGCAGGCGATGAGCAGCATTCTGACGGCGCTCGACTATCCGGTCGAACGGAATGAGATCGTGATGACGGCGTTGGACTTTCCGTCGGTGCGCTATGCGTACGATGCATTGGCGCCGCGACTAGGTGCACGCGTGGTGGTGGTGGCGAGCGATGATGGCATCAGCATCGATGCCGAACGCGTGATCGCGGCGATCACCGAGCGGACGCGATTGGTGGCGATTTCGCACGTGCTCTTTCGTTCTGCGTACATCCTCGATGCGATGGCCATCTGTGCGCACGCCCGTCGCATGGGGGCGCTGGTCGCGCTTGATGCGTACCACAGCGTCGGGGTCATTCCCGTGGACGTACACGCGCTCGGCGCTGACTTTCTGTGCGGCGGTGTACTCAAGTGGCTGTGCGGTGGACCTGGCGGCTGCTTTCTGTACGCGTCGGCGCAGGCGAGTGCGACGCTGGCCCCAGCGCTGACGGGTTGGCAGGCGCATCGCACGCCATTCGCCTTTGCCGAAGAGATGGAATACGCGGCGGGTGCATGGCGCTGGCTGGCCGGCACTCCGTCGGTTCCATCGCTCTTCGCAGGACTCGAAGGGCCGCGCCTCATCGCCGAAGCAGGGTTACCGGCAATTCGCGAAAAGAGCATGCGTCAGACCGCATGGCTGGTCTCGCAGGCCGATGCCCGTGGTTGGCGCGTGCATGCGCCGCGCGAGGCAGCACAGCGCGGCGGCACGGTGGCGTTCGATACGCCGCACGCGGCCGAAGTCGCGCGGGCACTGCTGGCCGACAACGTGGTCATCGACTTCAGGCCGGGTGCGGGTATTCGCATCGCGCCGCACTTCTATACGACGGACGCGGAACTCGTCACGTGCGTGTCGGCGATCGATGACATTCTGGCGAGTGGGCGCTGGCAGCAATACGCCGGTGTGCTTACCACCGTCACCTGAAACAACGGCTCGCCGTCGTGACCCGAGCGGCGCTGGCGCCGACACCCCCGCTTGACCAATTTCCGAGCGATCCTTCTCGACCCCTGACCGAGAGATGCATGAACGCGCCGACGAGCCAACCGCCGAAAAAGCTCCGCAAGCAGTACTCCAACACGGCCTATCCGCTGATCATCCTCAAGTTCGAAGATGGACACGAGATCAAGATCTATCAGAACACCGGAAAGGTGTTTGACGTGTGGCCCGGTGAAACGATCAAGGTGATGGCGGTCTACGATCCGACGTCGAAGGACTGGGAGCTCGTGGAGTCCAGGAAGAGCGACACGTTCGACGACGCCGTTGTCGGCACCTGAGTTCCGGTCGTCACCGACACGCCCTGACCACGGCGCATCACTTCGGTGGTGCGCCGTGGTCGTGGTGGCGAGGACGGATTCGGCCGTGCGTTGAGCAGGCCGCAATCAGTGGTTGCAAGCAAACGACACCTGCTGTACAATCGAAGTGTGGCAGACGCCCTTCTGCAGTTGCGATGCACCGCCGTCGTTGAAGCCGCGCTCGCGCGCGGCGGTGCCGTCGTCGCCCTCGAAAGCTCGGTGCTGGCGCAAGGGCTCGTTCCACCGTTCAATCGCGAAGCCGCACGCCGCATGTGCGCCGCCGTCGAAAAGGCGGGCGCTACGCCGGCCGTGACCGCCGTTGTTCGTGGTGTGCCGGCACTCGGTCTCGACGGCGCGGACCTCGAGCGATTTCTCGCGCGTGATGGCGTGCGCAAGGTGTCGGCGCGTGATCTTGCGTTCGCGATGGCCGACCAAGCCGACGGGGCCACGACCGTGGCCGCCACTCTCGCATTGTGCGCGATGGGTGGCATCGAAGTGTTTGCGACCGGTGGCATCGGTGGCGTGCATCGTGACGCACCGTTTGACGAATCAGCAGACCTGCTCGAACTCGCTCGCACACCGGTGATTGTCATCTGCGCCGGTGCGAAATCGATTCTCGATTTGCCCGCCACAATGGAGCGCCTCGAATCGCTGGGCGTTCCCGTGGTGGGCTATCGCACGAGCGAGCTGCCGGGCTTCTTCACCGAGAGCACGGGCCTCGCGCTTGGTACGCGTGCCGACAGCGCCGCGCACATCGCCAGCGCCTGGCGTGCGCACCGCGCCATCGGTCGTCGCTCAGCGATGCTGGTGGTGCAGCCGCCGCCGACGCATGCGGCGCTCAGTCCGGCGCTGATGGAGGCAGCAACGGTGGCCGCGTTGGCGCGGGCCACCAGTCTGGGCGTTCGCGGTGCCGCCGTCACACCATTCCTCCTGGCCGAAGTACAACGGCGCACCAACGGTGCGTCGGTCCAGGCGAATCTCGCCCTGCTCGAAGCCAATGCGGCGCTGGCGGGCGAGATCGCAGTCGCGCTGCAATCTGGAACCTTCCCGGGTATCAACTAGATGACGCGTCGAGTTGCGTGGTTGACGCGTCGTCCGGATGGTGATTCGGGAGCATCTGTCACCTCCCGCCTGGAGACGTTCGTTCGCGCATTCTGCAGCTGATGGCCAGTGATGCTGACTGTTCCTGGTTGAACACCGTACGTAGCGCACGGTACTATCCGGTAACCCGCCCGCTCCGGAGGATTGAAACACGATGTCCACTCCGTTCCTGAGTTCCGAGGAATACGATGAGCGCGCCCACGCCCTGTACAACGAAGGGCAGTACGATGAGGCGCTTGACATGTTGCGCGAAGGGTTGACGCTGTACCCGACGGCCGTCGAACTGCATGTCGGCGTTGGTTACGCGCGCCTGGCCCGCGAGGAGTTCGCGTGGGCCCGCCGCAGCTTTGAGGAGGCACTCATCCTCGATGCCGAGCACGAGGACGCGCTCGCCGGACTTGGGGAGGTGCTGCTCAAGTTCGGACAGGTTGACGCGGGCATGCGGGCCTTCGATCGCACACTCGCACTTGGCTATGAAGACGACGTGGACCTGATGCTGCAGATCGGTCGCGCGCTCTTTCGCGAAGGTTACGTCGATAACGCGCTCGGTTTCTTCGAGCGTGCGGTCGCACAGACTGCCGACTCCGCAGAAGCCGCGGCCTGCGTTGGGTACGCCGAGCATCGGCTGGGCCACGACGCCGACGCAATCACGGCGCTTCGTCGTGCACTCACGCTCGATCCCGAGTTCGCCGAAGCACGCGTCTATCTCGCGAACCTGCTGTACGACAGCGGCGATCACGACGCGGCCGTCGCAGAATTCGACAAGACGACGCCGGAGGATCACTGGGACGAACTCGGCATCTGGCGATTGATGGAGCTCAAGAAGTCGGTGTACCGCCTGAGCGACGAGGATCCGGAGCTCAAACCGTGGGAGGCACGCCTGGGTGAACTCACCGGCGAGCCGGACGCGATCGACGAACTGTTGGCCGAGGTGGAGCAAACCGTCGCCGAACAGGAGAACGCACAGGTGGCGCAGGCGCAGACGCAATTGGAAACGCTCGGCACGTTGCTCACGGGGCTCGCGCATCAACAGCAGGCCGAGATGGCGACGGCGGAACTGATTGCGCCCGAAGGGCCGCATCGCGTGCTGATGCGCGATGGCAGTACGTTGGAGGGGACGTGGGAAGAGATTGTGTTGGCGCTCCGTGACGCACGCGATGCTGGTCGTCCGCTGGATCAATACATGGCGACGGAAGCGCGTCGGCACTACGGCGCGACGGGCACCCGTATCGCGGCGCATGCTCCGGAAGCGTTCATTCGGGGCAGTGCCGACGCCGGTCTGTTGCGTATCATTCGCTGATGGTCGGTGGTAGCGGCGCGTCCTCTCGGATCGATGACGCGCTCATGAATCGAAGGTGAGTTCAAAGTGAATCAGACGTGACCATACCAGATCAGATGGCTGCTCGCGCCGCGCTTGACGCGGCGCGAGTCGTCTTCGCCCCCATGCTTTCCGACATCGCCGCCGCTCCGGGCCAGTCGGGTGGCGACGCGAGTGGCGGAACAAGTAGCGACTCGCGTGGCGCGCGCGAGAGTGCGGCACGGCGCGCGGACACCGCATGGGACGCTGCCGCGCGCGTGTTGGCCGTACTCATCGGACGCGACGATCTGCGCGGGCAGGCAATCGTCGGCGAAGCACGCCGGCTCGAGCTCCTGGCGCTCGATGATGCGTACCCACTCGTCGCCCTGCACGCCTGGACCGAACGCATGCGCGATCGGGTCGACGGGTCGACGTCGAGCGCAACGCCGTCCGCCCAGGAGCGGCAGGTTGCCTCCGACGCGCTGCGTTCCCTCGAACGGACCGTGCGCGCACTGGAAGCCACCGCAAGTCCGTATAGTCGACCATCGAGCGCCGCCTCGACCAGTGCGGCAGCAGGTGCGAGCTCGTTCTCGGCGCCACCGTCCTCTCCGCCGCCATCGCCTCCGCCGTCGCGCGGCGTGCGCATGCTCGAGGAGATTGCCGCGCCGTCGTCGCACCGCCGTGTCTTTCGATCGGCGGGGTTCATTCTCTCGGTGCTGGTGGTGCTGCTCCTGGGCGGCGTCGGCGCTTGGTTCTGGTATGCGCAGCGCACGCCGGCCGGCGATTTCGAGGATGGGCTGGCGGCGTACCAACGTGGCTCGCGCGAAGTCGCGCGCATCGCGTTCGCCAAGGCCGCGCGCACCCGGGCGGACGATGAGCGTCCGCTCGTCTTTCTCGGGCGATTGGCACGCGAAGAGGGCAACCTGCCGAGCGCGCGACGCTTTCTCGATGCGGCAATTCGCGTCGCGCCGTCGAGTGCGGTCGCCAACCGCGAACTGGCGGCGGTGATGCTGGCGGATGGCAACCCGGAAGTCGCGCGCCGGTTCTACATTCGCGCGGTGCAGCTCGATCCGACGGACCGGTTGGCGCAGGGGTTCCTCGGCTGCGCCCTGCATCGGTTGGGTCGATCGGACGAAGCCAAACGCTGGTCAGATCGAGCGGGTCCGGGCGACTGGACGCCGTGCCTCAATGCACCATCGCCGCCGCTCCCGCCCGAGTCCGCAGCTTCTCCCATCCCAGCGCGCTGATGACCAGTCTTGCCCCACGCGGCCCCCGCGATGCGCTGTCGCTGCATCACGAGACCGTGCGCGAGCAGTTGCCCAATGGTTTGACACTGCTGGTGCGTCGCGATCGCTCGGCGCCTGTGGTCGCCATTGTGACGCATGTGAAGGCCGGCTACTTCGACGAGACCGATGACATTGTCGGCATCGCCCACGTGCTGGAGCATATGTTCTTCAAGGGGACGGCGACGCGCGGGGTCGGGCAAATTGCGCGTGAAACGAAGACGAACGGCGGGTACCTCAATGCGCACACCATCTACGATCACACGAGCTACTACACGGTGCTGCCGTCGGCGGCGCTGTTGCAGGGACTCGATATCCAGTTCGACGCGTACGCGAATTCGGTGATCGATGCGGGCGAACTCGCGCGCGAACTCGAAGTCATCATTCAAGAAGCAAAACGCAAGCGCGACTCACCGCATGCCGTCGCGATCGAGTCCTTGTACGCACTGCTCCACGATCAGCATCGCATCCGGCGCTGGCGCATTGGCGACGAGGATCCGCTGCGTGCGCTGACGCGCGATCAGCTGATGTCGTTCTACCGTTACTGGTATCGTCCGTCCAACACCGTGCTCTCGATCGTCGGCGACGTCGATCCCGACCAGGTGCGACGCGAAGTCATGGCGCGGCACGGCACGCTCGACGCGGGCGAACCCGAACGCGCGCGCGGACCGATGGAAACGTCGGCGCCGGGCTTCCGTTTTCGTGAGTGGACGGGCGACATCGCACAGCAGCAGTTGGCCTTCGGCTGGCGCGCACCGGGCATCATGCACCCGGACAGCGCCGCGCTCGATCTCGCCGCCATCGCCCTCGGCACGGGTCGCGCGTCGCGCTTGTATCGGGCGGTGCGTGAACGACAGTTGGCATCCTCGGTGTCCGCATGGAACTACACGACCGACAACATCGGCGTGTTCGTCACCGGCGCCGAAAGCCCCAGTGCACACGCGCCTGAAGCGGCGGTGCAGTTGTGGCGCGAAGTGCAGGCGGCACGCACCGTCGGTTTCCGCACCAGCGAAGTCGTGCGCGCGCAACGCATCATCGAGGCGCGTTGGTTGCGCCGACTCGAGTCGATGGATGGTCAGGCGTCGTATCTGGCGTCGTGGGAAGCGGAAGGCGGTCTTGATCTCGCGACCACGTACTACGAACGGCTGATGGCGCTGACGGCCGACGCATTGCAAGACGCCGTCAAGCGTCATCTCGATCCGTCGCAGGTGTCGGTCGTGTCCTATCGCCCCACCGACAGCGAACCACTGGCCGCCGATGCGGACGCGCTGCGGCAAATGCTGCGCGACGTGGAGGGCGCCGGAAGCAGCGTGCGGCCACCTCCAACTGTGCCGACACCATCGTCGACACCGGCCATTGGCTCGCCGTTTCTGCGACTCGATCCGGTCGCTGAGCGACTCAGTGATGGCGTGCATGTCTTCCGCACGTTGCACGGCGTACCGGTGCTCATCCTGCCGCGGCCGGGCGCACCGATCGCTACGATCGGTGTCTACCAGCGCGGCGGCAGCTGCCTCGAACCAGCCGGCGGCGAAGGACTCGCGCGATTGTCCGCGCAGTCGATGCTCAAGGGCACGACCTCACGCACTGGTGCGCGCATTGCGGAAGCGACCGAAGAGTTGGGTGCGAGCATCGGCGTGAGTGCGTCGCTCGAAAGTCTGGGGTGGTCGCTGTCGGTTCCCACGCGCCATCTCTCGGTCGCCGCAGAGTTGCTGGCCGACGTCACGCAGCATCCCACGTTTCCGGTCGATGGTGTGGAAACGGAGCGCGCCCTGGCGATCGCCGAGTACGGTCGCCTGCGCGACGACATGTATCGGTGGCCAATGCGCATGGCGACGAGCGCGGCGTATGCGTCGCATCCGTACGCGCGAAGCGTCATCGGAACCAGCGATTCGCTGGCAAAGCTGGACGCCGACGCCGCGCGCGCGTTCCATGCGGCGCATGTCCAGCAGGCGGCCTCGGTGATCGCGCTGGTCGGCGACGTGCAACCCGAGGAGGCGGCAGCGATGGTCATTCGCGCGTTCGATACGCTCGCGTTTCGCGACGACGTCGCGCCCGATCCCGTGCAGTGGTCGGCCGTCGCGCTCAACGCCAACGACACGCGCGAGAAGCAACAGACGGCATTGGCGCTGCTCTTTCCCGGACCGGCGCGCAACGATCCCGAACGTTTTTCCACGCAGGTGCTCTCGGCCATCGCGAGCGGACTTGGCGGACGATTCTTCGAGCAGCTGCGCGACAAGCAGTCGCTCGCTTACACGGTCAGCGCGTTTCCAATCGAGCGACGGATGGCGGGGAGTTTTGCCGCGTACATCGCCACCTCGCCGGCGCGGGAGGACGAGGCGCGGGCAGGGTTGCTGACCGAGTTCGCGAAGTTGCGCGAGCAGGCACCCACGATGGATGAACTCGATCGTGCGCGTCGCTATCTCATCGGCACGAATGCGATTTCACAGCAGTCGGCCGGCAGCGTCCTCGGCGACTTGGTCGAGGCGTGGCTATTCGGGGACGGATTGCACGAACCGAGCGAGTACGGGTCGAGGATCGCGTCCGTGACGGCGCAAGCTGTACTGGACGTTTCGCGGAGATACTTCGATCCGACACGGGTGATCGAGGGGGTGGTGCGAGGGACGGGAAAATAGGTACGGCAACTGCCCAATCGTGAGCCGTGGGTCTGAGTGTCGGGTGAAGAGTTGTGCAGGGCGTGCAGGGCGTGCAGGGCGTGCAGGGCGTGCAGGGCGTGCAGGG
>Ga0163144_10001478_pt1 | contig 55466 bp, 51 predicted proteins | sample OliLak19BULKMAT1_FD_123175 | JGI IMG/M metagenome (GOLD analysis project Ga0163144, IMG submission 123175) | Freshwater microbial mat bacterial communities from Lake Vanda, McMurdo Dry Valleys, Antarctica - Oligotrophic Lake LV.19.BULKMAT1 | ecosystem: Environmental > Aquatic > Freshwater >... | reverse complement strand
TCTTATCGTCCCCTGGCGCTGGGCCGTCCACATCAAATCTGCGATCGGGCCCAGGATGGCGCTCCCGGGCTAGGCTCCCCGGCCGCTTCCCGCACTGCCAAGGCGTCGCGATGCATAACGGGCTCTGCCCGATGGGTGCGGGGGCCTCCAGCCCGCCCTTGAGCGTGGCCCGTCGCTACGTCGAGCTCGCAGGTCGACCCAAGGCAGGCCTGGAGGCCCGCGTTCCAAGCCCGCGCACCCATCGGGGCGGAGCTCGGAAGCGAAAGCAGCGCGGGAGCAGACGTGCGCCAGCCTGTGTTGGGACGCTTCCGCGGGAACGCTGCAGATGGATTGCCGCGCGCGCGTGGTGTCAGCGTTTCGTCGTGGGTTTCGGCGGCGCGCCCAGTCCAGCGCGGGTCAGCCAGGTTGCGAGTTCCTGGGCGATCAGGGAGTGGGCGAGCGGGTTCGGGTGCTCGTCCACGAGGCGCGGTGGATCGCCGCGCCAGTGGTGGTACGTGCGCGAGTAGGTTTCCAGGTCGAGGCTCGGCAGCGACCGGATCAAGTGGCGCTGCGCGGGCACGGCCCAGGTTCCCTCGGGCAGGTAGACGGCGGGGTCCAGTAGCGGGTCGAGCGCGACACCCAGGGGCAGCACCAACACGCGCGCCCCATGAGCGCGGGCGAGATCGACGATCTGCGCGTAGGCTGCGCGCTCAAACGCCAAGCTGTCCGTCGCAGGCGCGGGAACCGTCGACACGATCCCGCGCACCCACGTGCAGGCTTCGGCCCAGTCGTCGTGGACGAGCAGCGGCAACACGATGCGCCGCATGAACGCCGCGCGGCTCGCGGGTTGACCATCCGCCGGTCGCGCCCACGGCCCGAACCCCACCCAGCAGCGGCACAAAGGATGAGCTTGTGCCGATCACGAATGCGCCCGGACTATTCGCCGGTGCCGAAAGCGCGTCGATCCGCACGGTTTCGCCAGGTGCGAGCAGTCCGGAGGCGGCCAAGGTCGGAGCGACACCCGTGCTCGCGGATCCGAGCCCGTGGTTCGCCCACACACCCTCCGTTCCATCCAGCAAACGCACCGTGGTGCCACCGACGGCGAAGACGCTGTTCGAGGTCGTGCTGAGCGCCATCCCGCTCACAAAACCACCGCCACTCATCAGCGCCGTCCACGGCGCGCTATACACGGCGCACGGGGCGCGTAACGCCCGAGTACCATAACGCCGCTACAATCGTGCCGATGTCAGCCTCGGCGCGATCCTCGTTTTAGTGGGCCCTGCCGCTCGCGCTCGTGCTCGGCGCGCTGCCGTACCTACCGCTGCTCGATGGGGACACGATCCCCACCAACACCGACTACACCCGGTTCACGCTGCCCGAGCTTCACCAGGTGCGGGCGGCGTTGCTCGACGGGGTGATGCTCGAGTGGATCAGCGCGTTTTATTCGGGCACACCCCATTCGCCCGTGCCGAACTCCGCGGGGCTCTACGTTCCGCTACTTGTCTCCATCGCGATGTTCGGGACGGTCCTTGGCACCGCAGTCGCGAACGTTGCGCACCTTTTGTTCGGCGCATTGGGAGCGGTGGCGCTCGCTCGCCGCGCCGGCGCCGCACCTGCGTTAGCCGCGTTTGCCGCCCTCGCGTACCTGTGGTCCGCGCCAACACGATTGCTGGGATGGACGCTGCCCATGGAAGCGATGGGAAGCGCGTGGGCACCCTGGTGCTTCTGGCTGGTGCTGCGCGCGGCGGATGCGAGGAAACCGCTGCAGATCGCCGCGGGGGGCGCCGCCGCCGGCATCGCGCACGCCGCGATCGCCTGGGCCGGGGGGTACATCTCGCTGCTGTGGGGCCTTTTGATCGCGGCGCTGCTTTTGTTCGTGGTCGTGGCCCTCCAGCGGCCCTTGCGCGCCGCGCTCATGCGTGCCGCGCTCGTCATGGGAGCACTGACCGTCACGTCGGTCGGATTGCTCGCCGGTCGTGTGCTTCCGATCCGCGCCTGGACCGCCGTCACCGACCGCAAGGACGCCATCGCGCTCGAAAACGCGATGGTCGGGCGTCTGGACGGTGCCGGACTGCTCGACGCTGTCGGCGGCGAAGGTTGGATCCTTTTTGGGCTCGCGGCCTTGGGGCTTGTGTTTGCGCTGCGGGAGCGCAGGGTGGCCGCACCGGGTATTGCCCTGTCGGCGGTGCTCGTCGGCGTGTGCGCAACGGGCATCGCAACCCCATTCCTGCACGCTTACGTGCCGGGATTCGACCCACTGCGCCAGCCCTATCGCGTGTGGCTCGTCCTTCCACCGCTCATCGCGGCGAGCGCGGCATTCGGCCTGTGTCGCGTCGCGGAGGCGGCCGCGGCTCGGGGATTGTCCGCGACGCTCGTGAGTATCGTGCTGGCGGCCGCGGCCGGCGCGGAGTCCCTGTGGATCGAACGCGGCGTCTTTGACTCCGCGGCGCAGGCTGCCCATCCGACGTCCCTGCGCGCGCGCCTCGAACACAACGGTGTGCTCAACGAAGTGGTGCGCCTGCGTGGACAGGAAGGTCCGTTGCGCGTGCACGCGTTCGGTGCGACCCGTGTCCTGCTCGAAAACACGCAAGCGCCGCTCGCGACGATTCCTCGGAATCGAATCAATGGAGGGCATCCTCGGTAACATCGTGATGCTGGCCTACGACGCCGAGTACCTGCAGATGTCGCGCGCAAGCCCTGCGCGCATGTGGGGATTGATGGCCGGCCGATGGATCACATCCGCCCAGCCGCGCGAGGTCCCCGGCCTCGTGCTGATCGGCACGTTCGCGGAGGACCCGAACGAGCTGTATCCGGGTTCCGACGGGCCCTACCTGTACCGCAACGAGTTGTGCCTGCCGCGGGCGTTCACGACGCGCAGCGCGGCGCTCGCCGCGGACAGACGCCGGGGTGCGTGGCGGCAGCTTTGCGCGGCGCCGTTTTGGTCGCCGCAGCACACGGTCTTGATCGACGCCGGAGCCGATCCCGATCCCGCGCTGCTCGACCGATTCGAGCGCGCGTTCGCCTTCGATCCAAGCGGTGTGCCCGAGGCCGTGCGCGTCGCTGGCCTGCCGGTGGGTCCCCCGCAGCCGTTGCACTCGGGCGCGGCCGAGTTCCCCGCTCCCATCCGCGCCCTTGATCCGCCGCAACCCGTGTGGAACGGCATGCACCTCGACCTGCCGCCGGACGCGGGCGATGCGTGGTTGGTGCTGGCGGAGACCTGCGCGCTGTACCCGGGTTGGACGGCCCGCGTCGACGGCCAGGAGGTCGCGATCCACCGGGCCAACGGCGCCGCGACGGCCCTGTAGCTGCCCGCGGGAGCGGAGCGCGTCGAGCTTCAATACCGCACGCCGAGGCTTCGAGCGGGGCTCGCGATCAGCCCCGCCTTCGCCCTGGCCGCGGGGCTGCTGATCGCGCTCGCGTGGCGCTGGGAGCGCGCGGCCTGATTTGAAGCGCTCGGCGCTCCGGGCGCGGTTTCGAGCTCCCCAGTAGGGTGGCACCCCCGCGCGCGGCGCCCCAGGGCGGCGGCACGCCCAGGAACACCCGCGGCAATTGGCGTCGGCGGGCACAACCGTGCCATGCTCCGCGGTTCGACATGAGCCCACAAAACGTCACCATGACCCTCGAAACATCCACGGAGCCCGCACCCGCCGCACCCGCCACACCCGCTGGATTCGCGGCGCTCGGGCTCGCCCCCGAAATCACCGCCGCCCTGACGGCGCTGGGCTACGAAGAGCCCACGCCGATCCAGCGCGAAGCGATCCCCGTGCTGCTCGACGGACGCGATCTCTTGGGTCAGGCGGCGACGGGAACGGGCAAAACGGCGGCGTTCGCACTGCCACTGCTCGCGACTACGGGGGGCAAGACGCTCAACCCGGGCAAACCGCGCGCGCTGGTGCTCGTGCCGACCCGCGAACTTGCGATGCAGGTCGCGGAAGCCATCCACCGCTACGGCAAAGCGTTGGGCGCCAGCGTTCTGCCGGTGTACGGCGGCACATCGTTCGGCCAACAGGTGCGAGTGCTCTCGCGCGGTGTCCAAGTGGTTGTTGCGACGCCCGGACGCGCGGTGGACCACCTGACGCGCGGCACCATGGACCTCTCCGAAGTGGGCATGGTCGTGCTCGACGAAGCGGACGAGATGCTCGACATGGGTTTTGCCGAGGACCTCGAGGCCATCCTGTCGCGCGCGCCCAAACCGCGTCAGACGGCGCTGTTCTCGGCGACGATTGCACCGCACATCCTCGGGCTCGCCAAAACGCACCTTTCGAACCCGGTGCACGTTGCGATCGCCCGCGAACGCACCGAGCCCGGCGCCGTGCCGCGGGTGCGCCAGGTGGCGTACGTCGTGCGCCGCGACCACAAGGTCGAGGCGCTGGGTCGTGTGCTCGACATGGAGTCCCCGACCTCCGTCATCGTGTTCTGCCGCACGCGCATCGCCGTCGACGAGGTCACGGAGTCGATGAACGCCCGCGGTTACCGCTCGGAAGCGCTGCACGGCGGCTTCAGCCAGGACCAGCGCGAGCGTGTCCTCGGCCGCTTCCGCGAGAACCGCGTGGACCTGTTGATCGCCACCGACGTGGCGGCCCGCGGGCTCGACATCGAACACATCAGCCACGTTGTGAACTTCGACGTGCCGATCGACCCCGACGCCTACGTGCACCGCATCGGGCGCACCGGGCGCGCAGGCCGCGAAGGTGTCGCGATCACGTTCCTCGAGCCACGCGAGCAGCGCCTCTTGCGCAACATCCAGAACGCGACCCGCGCGCCGATCGACATCCAGCAGATCCCCACGGCCGCGGACCTCGACCGCCGCCGCCGGGAACTGACACGCGCCGCGCTGCTCGAAGTGCTCGAAGCGAAAGCGGCGGGGGCGTTCCAGTCGATGGCGGCCGAGCTCGCCAAAACCGTCGATCCGATCGAACTGGCTGCCGCGGCGCTCGAGCTCGCGCACCGCGCCGAACACGGCGGGGGCGCATCTTCCAACAACGACCAGGACTTCGCCGTCGACGCGCCGAGTGGCCGCGATCGGCGCGGAGCGCAGGGGGAATCCGCCGCGCAGAGCGGATTCGGCGCGCAGAGCGGGTCCCGCGACCACCGCGAGCCGCGCCGACCGTCCCCGGGGCGCGATGCGGGGGAGTCCCGCGGCGACCCGGGTCCGGGACCGGACGCGGCGCGCCTCTTCATCGGCGCGGGTCGTTTTCAGTCGATACGGCCGGGCGACTTTGTCGGCGCGATCACCGGGGAAACGGGGCTTTCGAGCGACGTCATCGGACCGATCCGCATTGCGGAACGGTTTTCGCTCATCGACGTCGCCGCCGAGCACGCGGACGACATCATCCGCGCGCTGCGCCGCACAAAAGTGCGCGGCCTCAAGCTGAACGTGCGTTACGACCGCGAGATCTGAGATCCCCGTGGGCCGGGCGTCACTCCGGCTCGGCCCACAGCTCGATCCGGTCGCCTTCGATGCGCACGTGCAGCACGTTCGGCGAGCAGCACACGGGGCAATCCTCGACGTAGTCTTGGCTTTCGCCCCCCGATAGGTCGACGGGCACGACGATGTCCTCGCCGCAGTGCCCACACACGTAACTTTGCTCTTCGTCCATGGCGTTTCTGCGGCGCTGGCGCCACGCTCCAGTCTACGCGCCCCGCGCTACCATCACTGCCATGGCCGCACGCAGAGCGCTGATCACCGGGGCAAGTTCGGGCATTGGCTTTGCCACGGCGCAGCACCTCGCCGCGCGCGGATACCAGGTTGCCGCGGTCGCCCGACGGGGCGATCGTTTGGCGAAACTGCTCGCCACATTGCCGCAGGTCGACGGCGGCCCGCACATGGTGTGCACGCTCGACTTGACAGACCCCGTGGCGATCGAGCGGGTGTTCGGCGAGGTCGGTGAGGCCCTCGGTGGCCTCGACCTCGTGGTTGCGAACGCCGGAATCGGCTACCGCGCGCGCGTCGAAGACCTCGAACCGAAGGAGCTCCGCCGGCTCTTTGCGACAAACGTCGAAGGTGTGTTGCTCGGCGCCCGCGCCGCGCTACCGTTCCTGCGCCGCGGCACGCGGCCCGTCATGGTGCTCGTGTCATCCGTCGTTGGGCGGCGCGGTATGCCGACGATGGCCGCGTACTCCGCCAGCAAGGCCGCGGTGTGCTCCATCGGCGAAGCGCTGCGCCTTGAGTGGGCGCCCCTTGGCATCCGCGTGTGCACGTTGAACCCGGGTGTCACGCGGACCGAGATTTTCGAGCGGCAATCAAATCCCGCGCGGCTGCACGATCCCGAGTTGGACCAGGCCGACGCCCCGGACCTTGTTGCGGAAGAGATCCGCAAGCTCGACCAAAACCCAGCACCCGAGCGTTTCCTGCGCTGGAAGTGGCGCTGGCTCGGCGCGCTCTCCATCGTGGCTCCTAAAATCGCCGACCGACTGTTGGCGAGCCGGGAGTGGATGCCTCCGCCTCCCGCCGGCGCCGCGAAAGTGAAGGGTTAAGCCCGGTTCACAGTCCAGCGCCGCAGCGGTGGCAATGGCGCGCGCCCACCGGATGGCCCTCGGCGCCGCACGCGGGACACGCTTGGGTCGACACGGCAGGCCGCGCGGCGCGCACGAGTTCCGCCGTCACGAGGCCCGTCGGCACCGCGATGATGCCGTAACCGAGCAGCATGACAAACACCGCGAACGCGCGGCCGAGTGGCGTTTGCGGCGCCACGTCCCCGTATCCGACGGTCGTCAGTGTGACCACCGTCCAGTAGATGCTTGTGGGGATGTCGGTAAAGCCGTTCTGGGGCCCTTCAATGACGTGCATCGCCGCGCCGATAATCACCACAACGTTGAAAATCGCAAAGAGGAAAATCGCAACCTTGCGGCGGCTGTCGCGCACTGCGCGCCACAAAATGGTGGATTCGTCGACGTAAGCCGCGATCTTGAAGACGCGGAACACACGCATCAGGCGCAGAACCCGGATGACGAGAAACGACTGCGCGCCGGGCAACAACAGGCTCAGGTACGTCGGTAGGATCGCGAGCAGATCGACCACGCCAAAGAAGCTGCGTGCGTAGCGCAGGGGCTCGCGCAGGCTGTAGAGGCGCAGTGCGTACTCGAAGGTGAACAGCAGCGTGAAACCCCACTCGAGCCCGACGAGAAGTCCCGGGTGGCGCGCGCGGATCGACGGCACGCTCTCAAGGAGCACCACGGCGACACTCGCGAGGATGGCGACGAGTAGAACGGTGTCGAAGAGCCGCCCAACGCGCGTCTCCGACTCGAAGATGATTGCGCGGAGTCGGTCGCGAAAACCAGCGGTGTCGGTCTTGGGCGCGGGGGTCACGGTGCTTTGCTCGCGGCGCCGACGCGGGCGCCCGCGCCAGCATGACCCAACAGCAGCCGCAGGCCAACGGCGCTCTGGCACGGAAGTTCGAACGTTATGCTTTTGCCCCATGGGGGAATCGCCGTGAGCGCGGAGTCGGGGCAGGACCAGGGCGACTTGCGGCCGGGTATGTGGGCCCGGGAAGTTCGCCTTTGGTGGGAGCGCTACAACGCCGAATACCTGCGCGGGCTGCTGCGCGCACCGATCATCGAACTGCGCGCGGGGCTCGGGGCCCTTGGGACGTGGGAGCGCGAAAGCCGCCGGATCCGGCTGCGGCTCGAGCACCTCGAAGCCGACCCGTGGCAGGAGGTGATGGCGACCCTGCGCCACGAGATGGCGCACCAGGCGGTCGACGAGCTCTTGGTCGCGCGGGGTGAACGGCCCCACGGTCCGAGCTTCGCCCAAGCGTGCGAATGGCTGCGGGTCGAACCGCGGGCGCGCGCGTCGGGCGCCGATCCCGTGGCCGCCGCGGCGGACGACGACGCCGCGCGCCTGACTCGCCGCATTTCGAAGCTGCTCGCGTTAGGCGCGTCGCCTAACGAGCACGAAGCGGCCGCGGCGGTCGGGCTCGCGCGCACGCTGATGCTCGAGCACAACCTCGACGTCGTGCAGCGCGACGTGGAACGGGGATTCCAACGCCGGGTGCTCGGAGCGGTCGCGAAGCGCCACCACGCGTTCGAAAACCTGTTGGCGGTCATCCTTTTCGAGTTCTTTTTTGTCGAGGTGCTGTGGGAGAGCGAATACGACCCCGCGCGCAACGTGAGTGGCTCGGCGCTCTTCATCTACGGCACAAAAAGCAACCTCGACATGGCGGCGTACGTCCACGGCTTCCTGTGGGCGCTATTGCCGCAGCTTTGGGAGGACCATCGCCGTCTGCGCGGGGTGCGCGGCAACCGCGATCGGCTGACGTACTTCGATGGGGTCCTCAACGGATTCTGCGCGAAGTTGCGCGGGGAAGAGAAGGCGCGCGCGAATGTCGAGCGCGCCCTTGTGTGGAGTGGGGATCCCAAGCTGCACCGCTACTTCCGCTGGCTCAACCCGCGCATCCGCCACGTGGGCGGTACGGGGCGGTTCGTCACCGCGGCTTTCGAGGCGGGCCGCGCCGATGGACACCACGTTCGTATCCACCGTCCGATCGAATCCCGTGGCCCGGGCATCGGCGGACTCTTGAAGGGTTAACGCGCGGCGAGCGTGTGGTAGATCGCAGCGTGTGCCGCTGCGCTTGCGGCCCACGTGTATCGCGCGCCAAGCGCACGTCGCCGCGCTTCGGTCGCCACATCGCGGCTGTCGGCGATCGAAGCCGCGAGGTCATCGGGCAGCGCCTTTCGGTGGCGCAAGGAGAGCGGCGTCGGCACATACCGCGCAAGATCGCCAAGGGCCTCGCGAAACGCGGGCAGGTCGCTGACAAGGACCGGTGTGCCCGCGGATAGCGCTTCGAGCGGTGTGACCGCCGTCGCTTCGGTCTCGGCGAGGTGCACGAGCACCGACGCGCGCGCCACGAGTTCGGCAACATCGGCCTCGCTGGCGAACGGTTTCCATTCAACGTGCTGACGCGCGGATGAAAACGCTAGCCGCCGCCGCACGTGCTGTCCGCCGTCCCCATCCGCGCCGGCGAGCACGAGCCGAGCGCGTTGGCCGCTCGCAACCAGCCGGTCAAAAGCGTCAACGATGTCGTCGTGGTGGCGCTCTAACCGCAGCGCCCCGAGGACGAGCACGAGCGGTGGATCCGCGCGCACGGGCGGCGCGGTCCCGCGGGCCGCAAGGTCGCGCATCCAGTGGTCCGCGCCCACCGGCACACGGTGGATGCGGTCCGCCGGGATACCGAAGCGCTCGATCAGCGACGAACGCGCTTCGTCGCTGAACGCGAGCAAAAAGTCCTCGGCTTGCAGCGCCGCGGCGCGCGCGCCGAAGTTGGGGTCGCCATCCTTGGGCAGATCGCTGATCGCGAGGATCGAGCGCGCGCGCGCAAGGTGCGGAGTGCCCGCGTGCATGCGGTGGAAGAGATCGACACCACCCGCCCAGCGGTCCGCGCCCACGGCCCGCAGAAACGGTTCGGCGATCCGGCGTGGAACCCGCAATCGGCGGCGGGCGGCGGGCAAAGACGCGTCCTCCAAGCCCAAAGCGGCGGCGGGAACGGAACGGACCGCTCCTCCCACCTCGAACAGACGGAGCTCCAAGTCCCCCGCCGCCGCCCGGTCCAGGTGCACGAGCGCGCGGACGAGTTCGCGTGCGTAACGGCCGACGCCCGGGAAATGGGTCGTCGCGGGCAGGTAGTCGATGCCAACCCGTGTCACCGGAGCCCGCCTACAACCGCGCCCAATGGCGCAAAAGGACTCGTGGAAGTCACGCGGGCAACCCGTGGGTCAGCACGTGTCCCAGCGCGTCCACGAAACGCTCGAGTTCGGCGGGGCGTGTGTAGACGCTAGGTGTGACACGCAAGCCCTCGAACGTGTCCCCGTCCGACGGCGTTGCGCGCGCGGGATCACCGTGGCGCACCGCGACCGTGAAGATGCGGTGGTTTTGCCACAGATGGCCGCTCAGCGCCACGGGATCCATGCCGTCCACGTGCACGGTGGCGAGCGCACCGGAGAGCTCCGGCGCGCGCGGTGTCAGGCAGCGCACGCGCCCTTTGCCAAGTTCAAGCACGGGAGCAAGCCACGCTTCGCGCAGGTGCACAAGGCGCGCGTGTTTGCGCGCCGCGCCGATCGCACGTGTCAGGTCGAGCGCATCGGCGACCGCGAGGATCGGCGCCGCGGGGTGCGTGCCGATCTCCTCGAACTTGCGGATGTCGGACGACTGCGCCTCGGCTGCCGCCATCAACGGCCACACGTCCGGGATGCGCTCGCGGCGCACGTACAACAGCCCCGTCCCCTGGGGCGCCGCGAGCCACTTGTGCAGGCTCGTTGCATAAAAATCGACGTCGAGGTCGGCAATCGACTCGGGCGTATGCGCAAAACCATGCGCGCCGTCGACGAGCACCGGAATGCCGCGTGCACGCCCCAGCGCGGTGATCTCGCGCACGGGGCACACTTGGCCCGTCAAAAACACCATCTGACTCACGAGGATCAGCCGAGTGCGCTGCGTGATGCCTGCCGCGAAACGCCGCACGATCGCGCTAGGATCGTCGCAGGGGGTCGGGATCGGAATCCGCACGAGCTTGATGCCGTCGCGGCGCTCGCGCTGCGCAAACGTCGCCAACATGCGCGGATAGTCCTGTGTCGTGGTCAGGACTTCGTCGCCGACTTCAAGGTCAAAACCCAACTGGAGTGCTTCCAAGCCCTCGGAGGTGTTGCGCGTGATCGCGATCTCTTCCGGCGACACACCCGCGTGTTTGGCGAGCGCCTGGCGCACACCCTCCTTGCGCGGCTCGAGTTCGCGCCACAACGTGTACGCGGGCGCTTCCTGCGTCGTGCGCTGGTGGCGCTCGAGCGCCGCAAGCGCTCCAGCGGCGGTGGGATGCACACCGCCGTTGTTGAGGTTGATCAGCGCGCGGTCGACCGGGAACAGGCGGCCGATGGCAGCCCAGAAGTCTTCGTCCGATGTGTCTTCGTCCAGCGGGCGCAGGCCGGGTGGCATTGCGACGAGCGCTTCAAAAGCGCCGCCGATAGCGGGCGGTGCGGGTGCCGCGCCCGCTGCGGCGGCGGCCCGTGCTCCGACAGGGATGAACAGCGAGGAAAGCAACAGCGCGCGGCGGTGGATCATCGGGTGGGCTCGGTTCGGTGGCTTTCGAGGTTCGCGAGCTCGCGCAGCGTACGGTTAGCGGGGTCCGCGTCGCGCGCTTCCTCGAGGCTGATCAGGGTGGTCTCCGCGCGCGAATCCCCGCCCAGGAATCCGTGGTCGCGCTTGCCGTCGATCGCGGTCAGGACATCGGTTGCCCGCAGATGGGACGGATCGCGGGCGAGCACCCACGCATGGCCGTCGTCGCGGTCGAGCCGCGCCAGGATGCCCTGGCCTTCGAGGGTGCAAAAAACGTCGACGAGTTCCTTCTCCGGCAAAACGAAGCGTTCCAGCCACGTTTCGAGCTCGACGGGCGGATCCCCCGCGAGGAACTGTTCGGCCACCTGCACCGCGAGCGCCAGGGCGAGGACCCTGCGCTGGCCCGGCTCAAGCGGTCCGCCGCGCGCTTGGCGCATGTAGACGTCGCTGTGTTGGTCGGCGTAGCTGATCTCGGCCGCGAGCAACACGGCGATCCACGACAGCCACACCCACACGAGGAACAGCGGAATCGCGGCAAAGCCCGCGTAGAGCGCGTTGTACTGGCTGACGCCCCATTGCAAGTTCACGTAGCCGACCTGGATCAGGCTCCAGACGGCGGCGCCGAAAAAGCCACCCACGATGGCCGAGCGCAGATGCACCCGCGTGTTGGGCATCACGAGCCCCAGCACCGTGAAACCGAGCCACAGCCCGATGAACGGCACGGTGCGCAGCCCGAGCTCGACCACTGGGCCGAGCATGAGTTCCTCGCGCATGAACGCGGTCGTGCCCTCGCGCGAGAGCGCGGCGCGAAGGGCACTGGCAGCGATCAGAAGCAGCGGGGTGATCGCGACGATCGACAGGTAGTCGGCGAACTTCCGCACCAGGGTGCGCGGACGCACGACACCCCAGATCGCATTGAACGATCCTTCGATGTGCGCCATCAGCTTGAGCACCGTGAAGACCAGCACAATGAGGCCCACGATCCCCAGATTGGCGACGTTGGTGCCGGAAACGAACAGGAAGAGCTGGTTGAAGGCCTCGCGCAGTTGGTTCTTGTCGTCGTCGACGGGAACCACGGCTTCGCGCTCGCCGCCCCGATCCGACCGCAGACCGGGCCCCTCGACCGCGGCGCCATTAGCGCCCAGCGGCGCGGCGCCATTAGCGCCCAGCGGCGCGGCGCCATTAGCGCCCAGCGGCGCGGCGCCATTAGCGCCCAGCGGCGCGGCGACGTCGGCGCCAAGCGGCGCGGTGACGTCGGCGCCCAGCGGCGCGGTGACGTCGCGCTCGTCGTCTTCGGCGGCCTCGCGGTTCGCCGCAAGCGCCTCCTCCGCGTCGGGCCGCACCGGCCCGGGGCTTTCGCTTTGCGATCCGACCAGGGCGTTTGCCACGCCACCCTCGTCGCCCGCTTGCACCTGGTCGGCGGGCAGTGCACCGAACGTGCCGTCGAGGAATGGGTTGACGACTTCTTCCAGTAGGTAGTCGTACGCGCCAAAGCCCTTCGCCAACGCAAACCCGAAGGCGAGCAGCGGCACCAGCGACAACACTGTGATATACGTCAGCGCGGCGGCGCGGAAAAAGCTTTGGTGCTCGTTCAGACCGCGCCACAAGAGGAACGCAACCCGCAGGCTGTGCAGGCCGATACGCCGAAACGTCGGCAAACCAACCAGGTCGCGCTGCCAGATATCGCTTTCGATCCACTCGCGCGCACGGTGCAGGCGTTGAAAGCGCTCGCCGCCGGACTTCTTGCCGTTACCCAAGGTGGAGGTGGCGCGCCGCGGCGCCTTGTTCGCCGCGCTCAAACGCCGTCGCCCCCGTCCGCGGATTCCTCGGCGGCGAGGCGCAACTCGCGCTCGTCCATCCGTTTGCGCGCCCACGCCAGCCATTCCGCTTCGAACTTCCCGCTGGTGATGCCGAGCGCGTTCTGGAAATCCGTCGGCGAGATGCGTCCGGCCATCGTCCCGCGTGCGAACTCGAACAACTTCTCGCGCAGCGCTCCGCCGCGGGCATTGTAGCAGAAGTCAAAAAGTGTGTAGGCCTGCGCCATGCGCAGCTCGTGGCCTGGCACCTCGCGCAACTCCGCGCCCGACGCAACGAGGATGCGGTTGAGGGAGTCGGGGTTCTCCGCTTCCGCGTGCGCCGCGAACCAGTTCATTTCGCTGATGAGGATGCGCGCGACGTCCGCAAGTCCACTCTCGGGAAGCGCGGCCGCGAGAAAAAGAGCGAGGGACTCCGCCAGCCACGGCGGGGCCGTCCCGCGCGCGTTCTGCGCATTGGCGTACGTGGCAGACAGAATCTGTCCCAGTCGATCGCGGGGTGAGCCCAGCGTGCGCGTGCGTGTCGTGTCCACGACGACACGTGCTTCCTCACCGAGGAAGTAGGACGCGGCGCCGACGCCGGCCTTGGGGAAGCTCTTCTCGTCACCGTGCAGGTGCATCTCCATCCAACGGCTCGCGTGAGGCAGCCCCACGTCGTTGCCCCACGCCGTGAAGAACGCGTGGTAGTAGCGGGTCCAGCCTAGCGCGGCCTCCACGACGCGGGCGAGGGGCAAGTTGCCACGCACCTTGACGAGCGACGTCTCGACCTCGACGGCGTCGCGCCAATCCGCAGTCGCCTTCTCGAAGCGCTCCTTGCCGTACCACTTGCGACCGAGTTGGACTTCCCACTCCCCGCGCCGTTCGCGGTGCGCGAGGGCGACGTGCGCGCGGGGGTCGGACCAATCGGCGGCGATGGCGCGCCAGCGCAACAGGCGCGCTTCGTGCGTCAAACCCTGTTGCTCGCACCAGGCGGCGAGCTCGAGGTTGCCGTCCACGTCTGCGGCGCGCACGGCCTCCACGCGGCGCACGAACTCGCCGAGCAGCGGAATGGGCGAGCGTAGGGATTCGACGCGGTTTTTCGGGTGGGTCTCCGTGCGCGTCTGGAAGAGGAACACGACCTCGTCGGGTGTTTCACGCAGCAGGTGACCCTCCAGGGTCTTCCCGCTGCTGAGCGTGAGCACGTCCAGCGGGCGGTCGTTTTCGGCGATCGCCCCGAAGTTGGCCACCGCGGCGATCGAGAAAAGGCACAGGAGCAGGGCGGCAAGGGTCTTCATGTCGAGGTCACGCGCGCGGGAGGTTTCCTATGCAATGGGACGGGGCCCGTCCCTGTCAACGCAGGAACCCTGGAAGAGTCGCGGGGGATCCGCGCGTGCGCCGCTGGGAGCGCGGGCTTCCCGGCCCGCCCTGGCGCGGGGCGCGGCAGCCCGCATCGCGGGTCCTCGCCCAGGCGGGCCTGGGGGCCCGCGTTCCCAACCGCTGCCCATCACCAGGTGTAGCGGACGGTGTAGTTCACTTCCCGCACCTCACCCGCCGCCAGTGCGACGTCGAACTCGATGTGCGACGCGTCGATCCGGCGAGCTTCCGGTTGGGATTCCACCACCTCGTTCTGGTGCCAACGGTGCAGCACCTCCTGGACGCGGATCTGCGCGGTCTCGCGCGAGCGATTGCGCAGCTCGATCGTGATGGTTTCGGTGGACTGGCGGCGGTTTTCGTCGAGGGTGAAGTTAACCCGGCGGCGCTCCGCGACGAGGTCGAAGGCTCGGCCCGTCATCACCGAGACCTGTTCATCGGCGGGAGTATGGTCGAGGGGTGCTTCGCCCACGAACTGCATCTTGTCCGCACGGTCCATGCGGTAAAAACGCAGGGTTCCGCGCGGCAGCGGCACACCGAGCCCGTTGGCCCCGCTGTTCGTGAACTCGCGCATCACTTCGACCGTCGTTGCGAGTTGAAACAGGTTCTGCTCGCGCCGGAAATCGCCGATTGGAGCCTGTGTGCGCGCGACGTAGCGCGTTTGCACGTCCAACGCCGCGGAGCGCAGGAATTCGACCTGCGCACTCTCGTCGCTGCGCAGCGTCAGCGCGCGCGGAAGCGTATAGAGGTGGTAGGCGTCGAAGGCCTCCTGGACCACGTCTTTCGCGGACATCGCCATCCGACCCATGGCAAACTCGGGGGACGGCGCGTCGAGACGCCGAACATCCCCGGCGACGAGCTGCACGTCGACGTCGCGGAAGGCCGTGCCGCTGGTGTTGCTCAAAGTCACCCAGCCGACGGCGCTTGCGGGACCGCCACCCTCGGTGAGCACGATGTTGTAGTCCGCCTGCCACGCAAGGCCGCCCGTGAGGTAACCCAACTCAAAACCCTGGCGGCCCGCGCGCTCGGCCTCGAGTTCCCACAGCAAGGTCGGCTCGAGCACGGTGTCCTCACCCAGCGAGGGGAAGAGCGGCCGCCCCGGAAGCTCAAATCGCAGCTTCCCGTCCACTTCGACGACGGGCGACGACGCGCCCTGCTCCGGGGGCGCGAACCCGCGGATTGGCGCAGGGGGTGGTGTGTAACCCGAGCGCACAACGCGGCCGGCGACCGTGGATCCGTCGGGCCGCAGGAACTCGAGCACCTGCCCTTCGAAGAGCGAGAGCAGAAAACCCTCGGACACGGGATCGTTGCGGTAACCCTGGCGCAGAACTTGGAAGGCCCCTGTTCCTGCGGCGCCGCGCAGGACCACTGAACTGGGCTCAAGCCTCCGCGTGATGCCACCGAACGCGACCTGGTTGATGCCAGCCTGGAGGTCGAGCTCCAAGGATTCGCGCACGAGCGCGAGGTCGCCGTTGTAAATGGTCAGGCTGCCCCGCGCGGGAGCGGACGCCCCAGCCGGTGCTTGAGCCGGCGCGGGTGTCTGCGGCTCCTGGGGGACGAGGGCAAGGACGGCGGACGCAAAGGTGGCGGTGAATGTCGACATGGCGGGATCGAAGTCAAAAAAACGGGGTCCTTCGGCGCAACAACGACGCCGGGTCCCCCCCATCTTGGCGCCCGCCACGGCGAATTCTCCACGCGGCCCTGTTTCGCACGATCCCGGCCGCACGAACACCCGTTTCACCGCAGGCGCAGTTCGATCCCAAGCGCTCCCTCGCACGCTATTTCCACGTCCGCGTCGCCCTCCCAGGCTTCGAGGATCTGGAACGACCAGCGCCAGCCGTCCCACACGGGCACACGCGCCGTACGCTCGGATCCGTCCAGCAACACCAAACGAACCGAGACTTCCGCGCCACCTTTTGGTTCGCGCTCGACCCGCACCACCGCGCCCCGGGGTCCGGCCACGTTTTCGAAACGGCGCGGAACGCCGGGCTCGAACGCGGCCCCCGCACCATCCCCCCCCGCCAGCGGCTCGGCCGCCAACCAGGCGCGGGCGAGTTTGATCTCGTCTTCAGAGATCCGGATGTCGGGCGGCACTTCCATCAGGCCGTTTTCGAGCCGCATGTGGATGAGGAGGTCCGGGCGGTGGAGCTCGACGAGCTCGACCGGGTGGCGGATGAATCCCTCGCTGACCAGCTGCGATGCGTGCAGCGCGACAAACGGGAAAAACCAATCGCCGAACGAATCGCGCACGAGCACGATCCGCGGCAGGCTCGGGTCGATGTGGCGTGTGACGCCGTCGATCGTGCCCGAGCGGTTGGGTTGGAAGCTAACGATCGCGTAGGGCAACGGGAACTTCGGCACAACCTGCACGGCTTCTTGCCGCAGGCGCTCGCCCAAATGCATGCGGCCCGACCACGAATCGCCAGTCCACGCAGGGTCGATCGCGGCGCGGTCAACAACGTGGAACGACTCGATCGGATGAGGAGCCAGCCCTTCGTATTTCGCCGCGAGCTGTTCGAACGCCTGGGTGTACGCGACGAACGCGCCGCGGTCGTTCCAGTGCACACCCAGGGGGAAGTACAAGAGGCCCCAGGGTTTTGCGGCGAAAATCGCGGCGTTGGGGTCGATGAACTCGACGGGTGTGCGCTCCGCGAGCGCTTCGAGGAACTGGTGAAGCCGCGTGCGTTCGCCGACGGGCTCGGTGTTGTCCGGCAGGAACTCGCTGTAGACGCGGTGTTTGTCGGGTGGTGTGATCAACAGGAAATCGACGTCGCGCGCGGCGAGCCAATCGCGCCACGCGTGAAAGCGTTTCACCCACGCGTCCAACTCCTCGGGCTCGAACAGGTCCGCACCGCGGTAAAACTCGAACGAGTTCTGACCGGTGTAGAAAAACCAGTTGTCTTTCCCCGCGCGCATGGCGGCCACGGGCGACACACCGAAGATGTCGTAGAGCAACCGGCCGCGCAGGTGCAGCAACTCGCCGCGGGCCGGATAGCGGTCCGAAAACCACGCGCCGGTGGCGTCGGGCCACGCGCGCAGGGTGTCCAAATTCGTCGGCAACGTTGGAGCGGCCGCCGCGACGCGTTCCTCCTTCGTCGCGCTGTTGTCCGGAATTCCGCGCACCGCCCACACCGTGAGCGGGCTCGCGAACAGGACCGCGAACAGGACGGTGAGGGTGATGGACTCGACCCTTCCCGGGCGCTGCGCTGTGCTGGTTTCGAGCATCAGAAGCGGAAGTAGAGGAATGGAGTTGCGGTGGCGCCCGCCGCGGCGGCGAGGGCAACGACGCTCGCAACGCCAAGCCCGAGGATCGCCGCAACACGCACGAAGGGCAAATACGGACGCAACCGTTGGGTTTCAAGGCGCCGCGCGAGTGCAGGCACCCACGGGGTCGCTCCCAACGCACCCAGGACCAGCAGCGTCGCCACGTGGTTGTCGACGAGGCGCGCCCATTGGAAGCTAGCTTCGGCCCCCGAAGCGCCCGAAACGAGAGCCTGTGCGTAACGCCCGGAGCTCGCGAGGTCGTCGAAACAAAACAGCACCCAACCGAGGTTCCACACGGCCATCACGTACACATGCCGCAGGACCCGTGGCGCGGCGACGAGCCAACGGCCAAAGCGCCGCCGCTCCAAAACCATGAAGAGGCCCTGCCAAAGCCCCCACAGGGCGAAGTTCCAGTTGGCCCCGTGCCACAGGCCACACAGGACAAACACGATGAGGAGGTTGATGTAGGTGCGGACGCTCCCAACCCGGTTGCCCCCAAGCGGCACGTACACGTAATCGCGGAACCAACTGCCGAGGCTGATGTGCCAACGGCGCCACATTTCGTTGAGCGACTGGGAGACGAGCGGCCAGTTGAAGTTCTCGAGGAACCGGAAACCGAGCATCCGCCCCATGCCGATCGCCATGTCGGAGTAACCCGAGAAGTCGTAATACGCCTCGACCGTGAACGCGGCGAGTCCGAGCCAGGCGAGCGCGGGTGAAAGCGACTCCTGTGGCAGGTCAAAAATGGTCATAGCGAGCGCCGCGGTGGGGTCCGCGATGATCACTTTTTTGCACAGGCCGATCAGGAAACGCCGTGCGCCGCTCGCAAACAGCGCGAGGTCCACGTGTCGCGCAGCGATCTGCGCGGCCACGTCGCGGTAACGCACGATTGGCCCGGCGATGAGCTGCGGGAACAGGCTGATGAAAAGGCCGAAGTCGAGCGGATCGCGCTGCGCCCGCACATCGCCGCGGTACACGTCGACGAGGTAGCTCATCGCCTGGAACGTGTAGAAGCTGATGCCGATCGGCAACGCCACTTCCGCCCAGCCACGCACCGCCCAGGTGGGGTCGTTGAGGGCGTTCCACGACTCCACGGCCAGGTTCGCGTACTTGAAGTACCCAAGGAGTCCGACGTTGAACGCAAGCCCCAGAAAAAGGGCGATGCTCGCCTCACCCCTCGCGGGCCCGGCCGGAGAACGCAATCCCCGCGCGCGCTCCACCCACAGGCCGACCGCCCAGTTGACGGCGATCGACATGATCATCAACGCGAGCTTGTCTTTCTCGCCGTAGGCGTAGAAGAACAGACTGGCGAGGAGGAGGAAAATGTTGCGCGGACGTTGACCAAAACCGCTGACCTTCCCGATCCACGTAGCGACGAAATACCCCGCCAGCACCAGCGGCAAAAATCCATACAGGAATGGGGGGGTGCTGAACAGCACGGGCGGGGTGCAGGCCGTCCGCCCGCGGCCCAAAAGAATACGCGGCGCCGCCCGCGGCGATCAGCCGCTGTCCTGCGCGCCGTCCCGCCCACAGACCTGGTCGAGAAGGTGGTCCGCTGCGAGCGCGTACGGGGTGAGGACCACGTCGGCGCCCGCCGCCTTGAAGCGGGCTTCGTCGCCCGGCGCGTGGGCCGTCATTACGACTTGGCCGCGGTATCCCACGGCGCGCAGGCCGTGCACGAGCGCGAGCGCGGCGTCCGCCCGGGGCACCGTCGAAATGACCCAGCGAGCGTGCTCGAGCGGCAAAGCGGCGCACAGTTCGGGCTCGCTGGCGTCGCCAAACAGCACCGCCATGCCCGCGCGCCGGCTCGCTTCTAGCGCATCGGGATCGATATCGACGCCCAAGACACGCCGACCGCGCTCCAGCAGGGATTCGGCCACGTACCGACCGTGGCGGCCCAGGCCGATGACGATGGCGTCGAGGACCTCGCCGCTCGCGTCGTGCTCGAGCTCCGCCCGCACGAGTTTCTTGCGCTCGAACACTTTCAGCCACGGGCCGATGCGATCGTGGATCGGACCTGAGTACAGGATCATGTACGTCGACAAGCCGATCGTGATGAGGCCAACCGTCGTGACGAGTCCGAGGATCGAGCGGTCCACATGCCCAAACGACAGGCCCAGCGCCACGAGGATCAGCGAAAACTCGCTGATTTGGGCCACCGTCAGGCCCGCGAGGAACGCCGTGCGCGCGCGGTACCCCATCGCGCCCATGATCGCGAGCACGATCAGCGGGTTGCCGATCAGCACGAAGACCGACAGGACGAGGGCTTCGCCAAATAGTGCGCCGGTCGCCTCAAGCTCCAGTTCCGCGCCCAACTGGATGAAAAAGAACAGGAGCAGGAAATCCCGCAGGGCGATGAGACGCGACGCGATGGCTTCGCGGTAGGGCGTCGATGCGAGGGCAAATCCGGCGAGGAACGAGCCTACCTCCGCGGAAAACTCCAGTGCTTGAGCGGCGCCTGCGAGCGCAATCGCCCAGGAAAGCGCGAACAGCAGCAGCAGTTCGCGATTGTGCGACAGCCAGCCCAAAAAACGCGGCAGCACGAAGCGCATGGCGAGCCACACGCTGCCCACGAACCCCGCGACCTTCAAAAGGGTGGTGCCGAGCGCGGTCGAGAGGTTGTCCGAATCCGCCGCGCCGATCGACGCGATCGTGATCAGCGCGATAACCACCACGATGTCCTGGACGATCAGGAATCCGACGGCGATGCGTCCGTGCAGGTCGTCGAGCTCGCGTTTGTCTGAAAGGAGCTTGACGATGATGATCGTCGAACTGAACGTCAGGGCAACCGCGACGTACAACGCGGGCAACCATTCGAGGCCAAGGGCCAGCGCGATGCCAAAGCCGACGACGGACGTGAACAGCACCTGGCCGAGGCCGGTGGCGAGCGCGACGGGCCCCGTGCTGCGGACGAGCTTAGGATCAAGTTTCAGCCCGACCAGGAACAGCAGCACCGCGATCCCAAGGTCCGCGAGCAGGCCGAGCTCCATGCCTCCGCCCTCGGCACCCGTCACCCAACCGAACCCGGCGGGGCCGACGAGTATTCCCGTCGCGATGAACCCGACGATCAGCGGTTGGCGCGCCGCCACCGCGACCACACCCATCACAGCAGCGGCGGCCAGGACCGCGGCAACGCGAATGAACGGGTGATCCATGGGTCATCGGCGGCTCACCGGCCGCGCGTCACCCTTCTACCAAAGCAGCCGCCGGGAGCGCGGACATCCTCGCCCGCCTGGGAGCGCGAGCGGGGTGCGCTTCAGCCGCGGTTCTTGCCGGGCTGCCACAAAACATCGCGTGCGCCGCGCTCGTTCGCGTGGCGCCCGAGTACGAACAGGAGGTCCGACAGGCGGTTCAGGTAGTGGACAACCTCGGTGTTCACCCGGTGCACTTCGCTCGGCACCTCGCACAGCGCGGTCACGAGCCGCTCCGCGCGGCGCACCACGGTGCGTGCGACGTGCAGCCAGGCCGACATCCGGGTGCCACCGGGCAGCACGAAGCTGTTAAGCGGCGCGAGGTCCGCGTTAAACCGGTCGATGTGGCCCTCGAGCCGCGCGGTGTACGCCGCCGGGACTCGCAGTCGATCCCCCATCTCGCCGGGTACACAAAGGTCCGACCCCACGTCAAAGAGGTCGTTCTGCAGCTCCAGGATGATGTCGCGGTACGGCCCGCCAGCGTCGTCGGCGATGGCCATGCCGAGGGCCGAGTTGGCCTCGTCCACGGTTCCGTAGGCCTCGACCCGCAGGTGGTGCTTGGGGACGCGGCTGCCGTCGCCGAGGCCAGTCGTGCCGTCGTCGCCGCTGCGGGTGTAGATGCGGTTGAGGTGGACGGGCATGGTGGGGCGTGCGGGGGGGTGCGGGGGCGCGCGTCCAAAGCTCCTTCGGATCGACGGGCCCGCCGGGGATCGGGCCTTGTAGCCTTCCCGTCCCCGCGTCTCAACGGCGGGCCGCCCATCCCCGCGCGCCGCGGCCGCCACGGTCCTCGGACGCGGGGCCGCCCCGCCCCCCCCAAACCACATCCTGTGACCCAAAGTCGCTCCCTCCGCCTCGCAGGCCTGTCGATCCTCGCGCGTTCCGTCGGGGGGATCGAAACCTGCATCGAGCTGCCGGAGCTGCGCCTGTGTTTTGACCTCGGCCGGTGCCCGCGCAGCGCGGTGGCGCGTCCCCTCGTGCTCTTCACCCACGGCCATATGGACCATCTGGGTGGCATCGCATACCACTGCGCCACGCGCGCGCTGATGGGGATGGACCCGCCCACCTACGTCGTGCCGCCCCACGCCGTCGAACCCCTCGCTGCGCTCTTCGACGCCTGGCGTCGACTCGACGAAACGACACTGCGGCACCACATCGAAGCGCTCGGTCCGGGCGAAGAACTCGCCGTCGGCCGCGACCTGGTCGCGCGGCCGTTCCGATCACCACATTCGATCCGCTGCCAGGGTTACGGCCTGTGGCGCTCGAAGCGCAAGCTGCGCGCGGAATACATTGGCCTTGAGCCGCGCGAGCTGGAAGACCTGCGTGTGCGTCAGGGTGTCGAGATCACCGACCGCATCGAGGAGCCGATCTTCGCGTTCACCGGCGACACGCGCATCGAAGTGCTGGAGCGCGAAGAGGTCGTGCGCCGCGCGCGGCTGCTCGTGATGGAGTGCACGTTTCTCGACGACCGCGTCAGCGTCGAAGAAGCGCGCTCGACGGGGCACGTGCACCTTTACGAGTTGGTAGAACGCGCCGAGCTGTTCGAAAACGAAGCAATTCTGCTGACACACTTCTCGGCGCGTTACTCGGCGCGTGAAATCGTCGATCTGCTCGCCGCGAAACTGCCGGCAGGGCTTGCGGAGCGGGTCACGCCGCTCTTGCCCGACGGACCGTAAACGCGGGAAAGTCCGCGATCAAAGGCCGTAATCGCGCGGTTCCTTGTGGTTTCCAAGGGCGCGCATGATCTGGTGCCACGCGGACGCATCGCGGGTCTCGAGTTCGGCGCGTGCAAACACACGCTCCACCGAAGCCTCGATCAAAAGCTTGGCCTGCGGGCTCAACGCCGCTTGGCCCAAAGTGTCCGCCACGTGACGGCGCAGGTACTCGCGGCGCCGGCCCACGAGCGCCTCACCACCCGAGCGCCGCGGCCGCGCACCGCTCGCGCGGTAAAGCGAATAGAGCACGACCGTGACGGCCATCGACAGGTTCAAAGAGCCGTGCTCGCCCGAACAGGGCAGGTGCGCGAGTTCCGCAGCGCACTCGCACTCCTCGCCCGACAAGCCGTCGGTCTCGCTGCCAAAAATCAACGCAACACGCTCGTTCTCGTCCTCGGCGAACACGCGCGCATCCTCGGCGCGCTCTTCCCACGGAACGAGCACCCGGTGGCGGCGCGGGCGCGCGGTGAACGCGTACGAGCGCGTTTGATCCGCGAGGGCTTCGGGCAGCGTGTCGAACACGCGCACCTTGCGCGCAGCGTCCTCGACTCCGTGCGACATTTGCTCGAACTCGGGATGCACCAGCATCGAGCGGCGCTGGGGTGCGACGAGCGCGAGTTCGCAGGGACCAAAGTTGGCCGCGGCGCGCAAGGCGGCGCCCACGTTGCGGGGCCCGCGCGGGCGCACGAGGATGACACGTTTCATTCGGGCACAGTGTTACGCGTCGCGGTCCGGGTTGCGACCGCTGCGACCGTTGCGAGCGTTGCGCGCGGCTCATTGGCCGGAGGGCAGGGCAAAAAGCAGAGCGCGCGCCGCCTCGACTGCGGCGGGTCCCACGGCGCCGAGGGGTCCGTCCTCGAGCCGCCCGGGCCGCGGGCCCGTGCGAACAACGCGGAGGGCGCCCGGGGGCGGCGCGGAGTTGTCGGGTTCGAGCGCGCGGGCTGCAAAAAGGGCGTCGAAGTGCGGGGCGTCCGGCCCAAGGGAAACGGTGCGGTCGTCGGACAACGGCTCCGCCATCCCGCCCCCGTACGGCACCGCGGTGCAGTCTTCGGGCCGCGTCAGCACCACGTTGGCGCCGCGCCGCAGAAGTTCGACCCGCAGGCGCTCGCCGGGCGCGACGCGAACGTTGCGCGGCCCACCCGGTGGGCGGCCCAAAAGATCGCCGTCGGCGCTCACGAGCGACCACTGCACCGCAGGAGCGCTCGGAGCCGACGTGAACTCCAGCCACTCACCGCCGCCCCAAACGGGCGGGACGGTTCCAGCGCGCGGCACCACTTCTTCGCCCCCCGGCGCCAACTCCTCGATCCGCCACTCCATTCGGCCGTGGAGCAGCCGCCGCACGAACACGCGTTCACCGTCGACACCCCACCACTGCCCCGGAAGCGCCCCGCGGGTGAACTCGGGCGCGAGGGTGCTCCGTGCCCGCTGCCCGATCGGCGCGAGGCTCCCCAGCGCAGAATCCTCGGCCAGCGCGGGTCCGCGCCATCCCACGGGCGTGCGCCAGCGCTCGATGTCGAACGGCTCCCCGGCGAAGGTCGGCCAGCCGCCCGCAGCGTATCCCGTCGCGGCGACCGCGACGTCGCGCGCCGGGAGCGCCGCGAGCAACCGCTCGAGCGCCGCCCACTGCCGCGCGAACGCCGCATCCCCCCACGCGGCCGCGAGCGCCGCGCTCTGTGCCGACCCCCGGCGCCGCCCATAATCACGCGCGAAGTCGGCGGCCGCCGCCGCGCCCGTCGCGGGATTTGCAAGCCGCGCACGCATGTCGGCATTGGCGTCGCCCGACTCCAATCGCCGCGCAAGGTGCGGCGCGAGCTCGGCGGGCTCCACGTCGGGTTGCGCCTGGAACGCCACGAGGAGCAGCAGGGTCGCTGATCCCGCGCGCGCCGCGGCGCTGCGCTCGAGCAGTGCATCCACCGTCGCCTGCGCGCCCCGGATCGCGGGCGCGGGCGGCGCGTCCCAGGCCTCGAAACCGCGGGCGAGGCCGCAGTATTCGTCGCCCAGCGTCGGCGCGGCCACCGCGGCAAATGCGCGACCACTGCGCTGCGCAAACGCTTCGGCGAGCAGCGGGACACCCGGATCCAGCCGTTCCGCGCCGGCGTCCCGCGCGCTCGCGAGGCCGTGCACCGCGCTGTCCAATCCCGTCAGCCAACCCGCGAGCAGCGCGCTGCGCGATGTGGAGATCGGCAGGCGGTTTTGCCAGCTCCAGCCGACCGCGGTTGGCGCAAGCTCGAGCCGCTCCCGCGTCAGCCCATCAAAAAACGCGAGCACGAGGACCGGCCCCCGCGTTGCGCTGAGCCCGGCGCCCGATCGCTCCACCGCCGGGCTGCCTGCCTGGCCGCACGCGAGCGCTCCCACGAGCGCACACGCGAGCACACACGCGAGCCAACCGCGCAGCGGTTCATCCGAACCCTTCGCTCCGCGCGCGTTCATTCCGCCGAGCATAAGCCCGGGTGCGGCTCAGGGCGCCGCTGCAAGGAGCGCTTCGAACTGCGCGGGGTCGGGATTGCCGCCACTCGCGATCGCCGCCACGCGCAGGGGGCGCTGGGCGCTCGCGCGGCGGTAAAGATCCGCGGGCAGGCGGCCCTGCAACACGAGGGCGACCGCGGCCGCCCCGGCGGGCTCGACGCGCCATCCGCCGCGGTGCACGAGGGCGGCTTGACCCGCGAGGATGTCGACATCACACAGGACCACAACGGAGGCTCCGACCGAAGCGGCCACCGCGCGGTTGATTTCGCCAGCGTAGGGCGGTGTCAGGCCCTGGATCGCGCTGTCGATCCGATCGAGCACCACCGACCGCCCGGCCGCGAGTGCGCGGCTCATCCCCGGCGCACCTTCGGGTTCCACGCCGACGAGCGCCGTGCCCGCCGCCGGCGCACCGCCGCGCTCCGCCATGGCCGTCAGCGCGAGCGCACAACCGGCGAGTAAACCCCCGCCACCCACCGGCGCGACGATGACGTCCACGTCCGGCCAATCCTCGAGGATCTCCAGCGCAACCGTGCCCGCGCCGACGAGGGTGCGCTCGGCGGCGTAGGGGTGGATCTCGACGGCACCGGCCTCGGCACGCACGCGGGCGGCGGCCTCGGCGCTCGTGCGGTCGGGTGTGAGAACGACCTCGGCGCCGTGGGCGCGGGCGGCGTCGATCTTTGACGCGTAGGAGTTCGCGGGCATGCAGATGCATGCTTTGATGCCCGCGCGCTCGGCCGCCCACGCGAGCGCACGGCCGTGGTTGCCGGAGCTTGCCGTCACCACACCGCGGCGGCGCTCCGCGTCGGAGAGTTGCGCAATCTGGTTCCACGCGCCGCGCGCCTTGAACGCGCCGCCAACCTGCGCGCATTCGAGCTTGACCCGCAGCTCCACCCGCGGATCCCCGGCATCAAAGGGAACAAGGGGTGTGCGCAAAACCACGCCCAAAAGGCGCTCGGCGGCCTCGCGGACGGCGTTGGGGTCGACCATGGGGTCCCATGCTACTGCCGCGCCGTAGCATGGCGTCGATGGCCGCCGTCACGACCGCGCTCCCGTTCACGGGCCCCTTCCTGCTCGCACCCATGGAGGGTGTCACGGAGCCGTGCTTTCGCGACCTCGTGCTCGAGCGCAACCACCCCCACGAACTCGGCGGCGCCTTCACCGAGTTCGTGCGGGTCAGCGACGCCCCGATCCCGGTCCGGGTGCTCGCGAAACACTTGGGGGACCGCCGCCACCCTATGCCGGTGGGCCTGCAACTGATGGGTTCAGACCCCCTCGCCCTGGGCCAGACGGCCAGCAACGCCGTCGAGGCGGGAGCGCCCCTCATCGACCTCAACTTCGGCTGCCCATCAAAGGGCGCCCTTGCGGGCTGCGCGGGTTCGGCGCTGCTTGACGATCCGCCGCGCATCGAGGCCATCGTGAGGTCCGTCGTGCGCGCCGCGCCCGGGGTGGTGGTGACGGCCAAAATCCGCGCCGGCGGGCGCGACGACCTGCGGCTCGAGGACTTGGCGCGCGCGGCCGAAGCGGGCGGTGCGAGCCTTTTGACGGTGCATTGCCGCACGCGGCTCGAGGCGTACCGCGACACCGCCGACTGGGGCCGCTTGGAGCGCGCGGTCGCCGCGGTCTCGATCCCCGTTTGCGGCAACGGCGGCGTGGCCACCCACGGGGACCTTGAGCGGTTGATCGAGCGCACCGGATGCCGATTTGCCATGGTCGGTCGGGCGGCCCTCGGGAACCCGTGGATCTTCAGCGGCCGCGCGGTCGGTCGCGCGGAGGCGGCGGGTTTCCTGCTCGACTACGTCGTGGCCCTGCGCGCGCGCGCCGGCGCCACTCCCCGCGGGGCCGCGGGCCGTGTGAAGCAACTCCTGGGCCACTGGACGGCGGGTGAACTCGTCGGCGCGGACCGCCGCAGTTGGCTCATGGAAACCGACCCCGAGCGCCTTTTTGAGCGCCTGCGCCGCGCCCAACAGCCCGGCTCCCTGGCTTCCTGACGCGCGCGGACCGCCGGGTGCCCATCCGCGTTGCAAGATCCTTCCCAACGGCGCCGCCGAACCCGATACTCTTCGCCCCCCGGCGCGCCGGCCGCCGCGGCCGATCCGCGAGGCCGGCTTCCCGTCGGCCCTGTCCCCAACAAGTGCTGGAGCCCATGTCGAGTTGGTCCCACGTCGAGAGCGAAACGCTCTACAACATCTCCAACTGGGGCGCCGGCTTCTTTCGCGTCGGCAAGCGCGGCAACGTGCTCGTCTATCCCGAAGGCAGGAACGGCGACGAGTCGCGCGCGATCGACCTGCACGAAATCGTGCTGCAGATCCAGCGCCGCGGCATCGAGCTGCCGCTCCTTCTGCGCTTCGACGGTGTCCTGCGCAGCCGCGTGCGCATGATGTGGGAAGCGTTCGACCGCGCGCGCGAGGAGTTTGGGTACGAGGGGGCGTACCGGGGTGTGTTCCCGATCAAGGTCAACCAGCAGCGCCACGTCGTCGAGGCCATGCTCGCGGAAGGCCGCAAGTACGGCATGGGATTGGAAGCAGGCAGCAAGCCCGAGTTGCTCGCGGTGCTCGCCCTTTTGTCGGGTGAGCGCGCGATCGTGATCTGCAATGGCTACAAGGACCGCGAGTACGTCGAAACGGCGTTGCTCTCAAGCCGCCTTGGCCTCGAGCCCATCATCGTCGTCGAGAAGCTGACCGAGCTGAAAACCGTCTTGGACGCCGCGCGCTTGCTCAAGGTCAAGCCGCAGATCGGCGTGCGCACCAAACTGTCGTTTTCGGGCTCCGGCCGCTGGAAGGATTCCTCGGGCGACCGCTCGAAGTTCGGCTTGACGACACGCCAGATCGTCGAACTCGTGGAAGAACTGCGCGCGGCCGAGATGCTCGATTGCCTCGTGCTTTTGCACTTCCACATCGGCAGCCAGATCACCAACATCCGCACGCTCAAAAACGCGATGCGCGAAGGCACACGCACGTTGACGGGCCTGCGCAAAATGGGTGCTCCGATCCAATACTTCGACGTGGGGGGTGGTCTGGGCATCGACTACGACGGCTCGAGCACGAACTTCGAGTCGTCGATGAACTACTCCCTGCAGGAGTACGCCAACGACGTCGTGTACCACCTCGCTGAGGCCTGCCGCGAAGCGGACATGCCGATGCCGACGATCATCACCGAGTCCGGTCGGGCGCTGAGCGCCCACCACGCGGTGCTGATCACCGAAGTGCTCGGCGTCACCGACTTTGGCGGCCTGGGGGGCGTGGCGAAGGCAGGTGACGCCGAGCACGAACTCGTGCGCAACATCGCTTACGTCGCAGAGAACGTTTCCGCCAAGAACTACCTTGAGAGTTACCACGACGCCGGGCAATTGCGCGAAGAGGGCATGACGCTGTTCAACGTCGGCCAGCTCGCATTGCCCGAGCGCGCGCGCGTCGAGGAATTCTTCTGGCGGACCTGCGAGAAGATCCTGCGCATCACGCGCCAGCTCGAATACGTGCCCGACGACCTCGCGAACCTCGAGCGCGACATGGCGGACACGTACTTCCTCAACTTCTCGCTGTTCCAGTCGATGCCCGACTCCTGGGCGATCGGCCAGCTCTTCCCGATCCTGCCGATCCACCGGCTGAACGAAGAGCCCACGCGCCGCGCTATCCTCGCCGACATCACCTGCGACTCCGACGGCAAGATCGACCGTTTCATCGACCTGCGCGATGTGAAGCGTGTGCTCGAGCTGCACCCGATGCGCGCGGGCGAGGCCTACATCATCGGTATGTTCCTCGTCGGCGCCTACCAGGAGATCCTGGGTGACATGCACAACCTGTTCGGCGACACGAACGTCGTGCACGTCGACATGGGCGACGACGGCAAGCCCGTCATCAAGCACGTGGTCCGCGGCGACCGCGTGCAGGAGGTGCTCTCCTACGTGGAGTACTTCGAACAAGACCTCCTCGCGAACGTTCGCCGCAGCATCGAAAAGGCGCTCGCCGAGGATCGACTCTCCTTCGAGGAATCGGCGGCGCTGTTGCGCCGGTACGAACAGGGCCTCGCGGGTTACACCTACTTGGCAAAGTCCCCCGAGTGAGCGGGAATGCCCCTATGCAGATTCAAGACGGTTGCATCGTCAGCCTGGCCTTCCGCGTGTACGACGTCGACGGGACGCTGCTCGAGGAGAGCGACGCCTCCGAGCCCATCATTTATGTCCACGGGCAGGGCGAAATCGCACCCGGCCTCGAGTCCGCCCTCGAAGGGCGTCGCCGCGGTGAGCACCTCGACCTGACCCTTGAGCCCGAAGACGCCTACGGGGAGTACGACCCGGCCGAGTTGCACGCGATCCCGCGCAGCGACCTGCCAGCCGACGTCGCGCTCGAAATCGGCGATTGGCTGCCGCTCGAGCTCGAGCCCGAGGAGGGCGAAGAGTTCGCCGAGGGCATGGACGAAGTCGAAGTGCGCGTCGTAGCGCTCGACGACGAAGCCGTCACGGTCGACCTCAACCACCCCTTCGCCGGCAAAACCCTGCGCTTCGAGGTCGACGTCCTGGACGTGGCCGAGGGCCACAACGAAGACGAGGAATAACCCCCCCCCAGGTCATCCCTTCCGCAACAGCGGGCGGCGCGGGCACCCCCCACGCCGCCCGCTCACATTTTCACGGCCGGCAGAACCTCACCGGCGCCCGTAGCGGAAAGCCGCCCGAGTCTTGGGCGGCACGGCGTCGACGAACGGCTCGCCGAAACACGCGGATCCGACCATCGCGCGAACTGCACCCGCCCGGCGCCGTCAGTGCGTTGGTGGTCAGAGTTTTTTGGGCATCTCGTTACCTGTTGCAGGCAGGTTTTCGAAGTTGCCGACGTTTGATGCCCAATCTTGTGCGGTCCGCACCGCCAGGGCGCTTTATAGGCTCGCCGAGGGTTACGAGCAGGGCGCGCTGCGATGGGACAAAGACGCCGAGCGGCGGGACTGGTAGGCCGCAGCCTCGCATCAGCGGGGATGGGGTTACGACAGTGGTGCGCGTATTGCGACGCCGCGGTCGGGGATCGCAAGGAAGCGGCGCAGGAGCGCGCGGCCCGCGTAGATCAGCGGGGTGTCCGCGAGCGCCAGCACCACCTTGCACAAGTAGACGGCCACGATGATCTCGGCGATCGTGCTCCATTCAAGGCGCAGGCCGAAACGCAGGAAGATGCCGTTGACGATGATCGTGTCGACGAGCTGGCTGATGAGCGTCGAGCCGTTGTTGCGCAGCCACATGTGGCGGCCCTGCGTGATCCGCCAAAAGAAATGGTAGAGCCGCACGTCGATGAGCTGCGCGACGAGGTACGCGGCCATCGACGCAAACAACAGGAGCTGCGGGTAGAAAAAGCTGATCTCGAACGCGCGCTGCATCTCTTGCGGTGCGTCGATGCCCATCTGAGGCAGCGTCCAGTAGCTGCTCGGCGGGAGCGCTTTTGCGAGCTGCACGAGCGCGAGCATCAAGAGGCTCATCACGAACCCCAGCACCACCATGAAATCGGCCTTCTTGCGCCCCCAGATCTCGCTCACAAGGTCCGTCAGCAAAAACGTGAGCGGGTAGCTGATGATCCCGGAGGTCAACGTGAGCGGGCCCGTTCCCGGCATCCACGCGGGGCGGCCCTCGGGAAACAGCTCGAAGAGCTTCACGCCGACGATGTTGGTCAAGACCAGCACGACGGCGAACGTCGCCGCGCAGAACGCGTAGCTGCGGTCGCGGCGCCACACCATCGCTGGCCCGCAGGGCGCGGGGTCGGACGCAAGAGGGACGGGGACGCCGCTCACCGGGACCACGCCGCTCACCGGAACCACAGAGGGGGGCTGTGCACGGCGGGAGGGTACAGGACGGGCGCGCGGCCTCCCCGACCGGAGTCAGGGGGATCCTTTGCCGCGCGCCCGTCCGACACACGTTGTAAGTCCAAGTTCGAAATTAGACAAGTCCGGAACGACCCGCAGCTCGGACCTCGGAACCGGGTGTGCGAGGCCGTAGACTCCCCGGCCCCGAGGCACACGACTCCATGCAACCGACGCTCCAGCAATTGGCGGCTTTGTCCGACGACGAGTTTTTGGCCCTGTACGAGGCGCTCTCGTCCCAGGGGTACGGCCCGCTCGACGGCGAGGTCGCCAAGGCGATGAAGTTCCGCCCCCAGGCGATCCGCAAGCTGCCGATGCTGCAGCGCGCCAAAAAAGGCCGCCAGATTCTCCTTGCGACGCGCAATGCCGAGCTGGCCTACGAGCTGCTCGGCACCTACCTCCTGTCGCAGAGCAAGGGCCTAGTGACGGACTTCCTGGACGCGACTGGCGTCGTCCACGACGAGGGTGTCGTCGGCGAGACCCACGCGAACGTGCCCGACGCCGCGCGCATCCCGGCCGCCGTCGAAGAGCTCGACCAGAAGTACACACCCGCACACGTCACGTGGTACCTGTGCATGTGCGTGCAAACCTGGCCCGAGGTGGCCGAGTTCGAGCCCCTGTGGCGCAAACGCTCGGGCCTGGCGCCAGCGGCGTGACCCCAACGCGGCCCCAACTGGCCGCTTGCTGGCGCGGCTCCCATTGCCACCGCGCGCAACGAGATCCTCTGCTCCCTCAACAAACTCGACGACTTCATCCTCGCCACCGTCGAGTTCCTGAACGACCAAGGTCGCCGCACCCATTACCTGCGCCGCCCCTTCCAGCGGGGGCCAGGTTTCGGCGTGGCAGGCGTAAACGACGGTCGCCGGGAGCCGCTGGGCCGCTGGGCCGCTCGTAGGCGCCCCGATGAACAAGTTCACGGAACACGAGCTCGAAGCACTGCTCGTCGAGCCCGAATCGGATCGGGTCGAGCGCAAGGAGTCGTTCAAGGGCGACGCCGCGAATACCGTGCGTGAAGCGGTCTGCGCCTTTGCGAACGACCTTCTCGGCCACGGTGCGCCGGGTGTCGTCTTCATCGGTGTGCGCGACGACGGAGCCTCGGCAGGACTCACAGTGATCGACGAGCTCCTGCTGACGCTGTCGGACATCAAGACGGACGGGAACATCGTGCCTCCTCCGACCCTTTCGGTGGAGCGCCGGGAGATCAGGGGCATGGAGTTGGCCGTCATCACCGTGGCGCCTTCCGATGCGCCGCCCGTGCGCTACAAAGGAAGGACCTGGGTGCGCGTCGGACCACGCCGCAGCCTCGCAACGGTCCAGGACGAGCGCATCCTCAATGAGCGCCGCCGCTATCGCGCTCGTCCCTTCGACATCCAGCCCGTGCAGGGGGCCCACAATCGCCGATCTCGACCTGCAGCGCTTTGAACGCGAATATTTGCCGGCAGCCGTCGCGCCGGACGTGCTCGCCGCGAACGTGCGTACCCAAGAAGAACGCTTAGCCGCTCTAAAGCTGGTCAGTTCTGTGGATTCGCCCGTCCCTACAGTAGTGGGAGTGCTCGTGCTGGCGCGGGAGCCGCGCGGCTTCCTTGAAGGCGCCTATGTGCAGTTCCTGCGCATTCAGGGGACTTCGCTCGCCGAGCCCATCCTCGACGAACAGCGAATCGACGGCCCACTGCTCGAGATCGCCCGAATGCTCGACGAGAAGCATCGCCGAGGCAATGCGAGTCCTCGGCTTGGTGCAGAAGTTCGGTGCCGGCATCGCGATCACGCGCGCGAGAATGGCCGAAAACGGAAACCCGCCGCCCGAGTTCACCGTCTCGCCGTCGCACGTGCTCGTCACTTTGAGGTGCGCGCCGTGATCAGCCTCGCGTTCTTCAACAACAAGGGCGGAGTGGGCAAGACTTCGCTGGTCTATCACCTTGCTTGGATGTATGCCGAGCTCGGCCTCCCGGTGCTGGCGGCAGACCTCGACCCGCAGGCCAACCTGACGTCGATGTGCCTCGACGACAATCGGCTCGAAACCCTGTGGGGCGACGACGGTCGGGAGACGATCCACGGCGCGCTCCGCCCGTTACTCAAAGGCACCGGCGACATCGCGCCAGTGCATGTGGAAGACGTCGCGCCCGGCCTGGGACTGGTGCCGGGAGACCTGCGGCTATCCCTGGCGGAAGACGAGCTTTCGAGCCAATGGCCCGACTGCCTCGATCGCAAGCCCCGAGCCTTCCGGGTCATCTCGGCACTCTGGCGCATCCTCCGACTCGCTGCCGACGCGCGCGGCGCCCGCCTTGTGTTGATCGACGTCGAGCCGAACCTCGGCGCGCTCAATCGGACGGCTCTCGTCGCGGCCTCCCATGTGGCGGTACCGCTTGCGCCCGACCTCTACTCGCTGCAGGGTTTGAGCAACCTGGGACCGACCCTGCGGCGCTGGTGCGGCGAATGGGAAGAGCGCAAGGCCAAGAACCAGACCCCTGAACTCGACTTGCCCGCGGGCGACATGCGCGCGGTTGGCTACGTGCTCATGCAGCACGCCATCCGATGGGATCGGCCTGTCAAGGCGTATGACCGCTGGATGACGCGCATCCCCGACGCCTTCCGCGAGGATGTGATGGATTAAGCGCCGCAAGCCGCGACCATCGCGACCGACCCGTATTGCCTCGCCGCCCTCAAGCACTACCGCAGTTTGATGCCCCTCGCCCAGGACGCACGCAAACCGATGTTTTTGTTACGGGCCGCCGATGGCGCGATCGGCGCCCACGGTCAAGCTGTTCGGGACTGTTACAACGATTTTGAACAGCTCGCGCGCACGCTTGCACAGCGCGTCGGGGTGCCTCTGCCATGAAGCGCTGAGAAGGAAGAGGACCCGCGATGAGGCGGCGCTAGAAACTGCGCGGGATGAGCCTTCCCATGCGCTTGCGGTCCGCGTCGGGGCCTACTTAGCCCGTTCCACGAAATGGCCGTCGCGGGTGTCGATCCGGATGCGCTCGCCCGCTTCCACGTAAGACGGAACTTGAACCTCGACGCCGGTTTCGACCTTGGCCCACTTCATCTGCGCGCGCGCGCTCCCACCGGGCACGTGGGGGTCCGCTTCGGTGACCAGCAGGTCGACGGTGTGCGGCAGGACGACGTCGACAATCTTGCCCTGCACGACCATCGCACGCATCCCAGTGATGCCGTCGATCAGGTATCCGGTGGCCTGGCCCAGTTCCTCGGCGCCCATGTCGAACTGCTCAAAGGACTCCTGGTCCATGAAGTGCCAGCGCGAGCCGTCCGAGTAGAGGTACGAAATCGGGCGTTGTTCGAGGTCCACCACTTCGTACTTGCCGCCCGTGCGGATCGACTCGTTGATGAGTTGGCCGTTTTCAAGGTGGCGCAGCTTCGTCTTCGCGATGGTGTTGCCCCCGCGCGCTGTCGGCGTGGAGAAGGTCACATCGACGATCAGGTACGGCGCGTCCTTGTAGACGATGCAAAGGCCCTTCTTGAACTCGTTGACTTCGATCACGGGTGCACGGATTTCAGGGACGCAGGAGTTGGGCGGTCGTGGACAACGCAGCTTTGGCGGCGGGGTCGACGGGCGGGAACGGCACGTCGTGGCCCGTCTTCGTCGGGAAGAGGTGCACATGGACGTGGCGGACTTCCCAGCCGTGGACGGCGATACACACACGCGTCGCGCCCAGGACGCGCGTCAACTTGTCGGCCACCGTCGCCGCGGCGTTCCACAGGGCGATGTAGCGCTCGGGCGGAAGGCTGAACACGTAGTCGTGCGCCCGCTTGGGGATTACAAGGGTGTGGCCGGTGCAGCGTGGCGCCACGTCGAGGAATGCGAGGTGGTCGTCGTCCTCGTACACGCGGTGGCAGGGCAGCTCGCCGGAGAGGATTCTGTCGAAGACGGTTCCCATGGCTCGTCCCCCAGCATGACGACGGCGGGGCGGGCGGGCAAAGCCCCCGTCCTATCAGGCGTTGGGTTCGCGCGCGGGATCCCACAGGCAACCGGGGCGCTCGCGGCTCCAATCGGATTCGGTGGCGGAGATCGTGGGGCTGTTGGAGCGCGCGTCCATCGATTCAGGCCCGCGAACGCGGTTTGGGTTGGCAACGGGGGCAAAGGTGCGTGCCGCGCTGCCCCACAACCATACGCCGGATCGCGCCGCCGCACCGTGGACAGGGTTTGCCCTGGCGGCCGTAGACGAGGAACTGGTCTTGGTAGGAGCCCGGTTGCCCACCCGGGGTGCGGTAGAACGTGTCGAAGCTCGACCCTTCGCGTTCGATCGCCGCGCGCAGGGTCGAACGGATTGCGCCGTGCAGGGTGACTGCTTTTGCGCGCGGCACCCGATCGGACGGGGTCAATGGGTGGAGCCGCGCTTGGAAAAGGCTTTCGTCGACGTAGATGTTGCCCAGCCCCGCCACGAACGTTTGGTCGAGGAGCAGCGGCTTCAGGTGACGGCGGCGCTCCGCGAGCGCAGCAAAAAAACCGTCTGGGTCGAAACCGTCCTCAAGGGGCTCCGGACCGAGGTCGCCGAACACGTCCGCGGGCACACGCGCGCGCAGCACGCGGCCAAACTTGCGCGGGTCGACAAATCGCAGCTCGCGGCCGTCGTCAAGAGCGAGCGCCACGCGGCACCAGGGCCCCGCATCCAAATCCGCGGGTTCGACGTGCATCCGCCCGGTCATGCGCAGGTGGGCGACGAGGCAGCCGTCGGGTACGGCCTTGTGCTCCAGCTCGAATACCAAATATTTCGCGCGGCGCCACAGAACCGCGATGCGTCGACCGACCACCGACTTCGCAAAACCCGTGCTGCCCCCGACGGTCGGCCGCCAGCCCACGCGCGCGCCGGTGATCGTCCGCCCGACGACATCGGGCCGCAGCAGACGGGCGACGGTTTCCACTTCGGGCAGCTCGGGCACGGCGTCTGTGTAGCCCCCGGCGGGCCCCGCGATCCAGTCCCCCCTCGCCGTCGGCTGCGGTGCGCAACCCAAGCAAGCGCGCCCGCGGGGGTAGAATGGACCCGCCATGCTCGCCGCGCACCCCCTTCGCCTGGCACTGGCGCTCAGCACTTTCCTTCTCGTGGCGTGCGGCCGGGACCGGGTGGAGGCTGCGGAGCGCTCCGCGGAAGCGTCCGTGGGAGCCCCCCGGAATGCCCCCCGCATTGAGGGCGCAGTGCGGAGCACCGATGGCGGCGCGCTAGCTGGCATTGACCTGCGCCTGCGCCGCGGCGTCAGGACCGTCGCGCGCACGACGAGCAGCGCCGACGGCCGATTTGTGTTCGAAGGTGCGTCGGGCCCGGCCCAGGGTGCGTGGCAGGTTTACGTCGAGCCCGGATCGGCCTGGGAAGCCCGTCCGCGGAGCGTGCGTGTTCCCGAGGACTCCCCCGCCGAAATCGAGTTCACACTCGTTCCGCGGGGACCGTCCGACGCGAGCGCCGACAGCCAAAGCACCGGGCCGGGAAACGCAGAGGGCGTCGCGCCGGGCGACGGCCCCCCAGGCGGGGAATGGGGCGGGCCGAGCGCGACGCTCGAACTGAACGGTCCGGCGGAGCTGCCCCGGGACGGGTGGCTGGTCGAAGCCTTTGCCGAACACGGCAGCGGTTGGGCGGACCACCGCGCCCGCGGCCGATTTATCCCCGCCAACCCCGCGCGCGTCGAGTTTCCGCCCCTTGGCGCCGACACGGACGTCACCGCATGGCGGATCGCCCTCACCAGTCCCGACGGATTGTGGTTCGCGAGCGGTCGGCTTGAACCGAATGCGTTCGCGAGCGACCGTCCACCCCACCTCGCGCTGCTCGTGAACGGTCGCGGATACCTCGACGTTGTCGGAACGGGTGACGCGGCGCGGGGTCGAATCGTCCACGCGACCCCCCTCGACGGACCCGCGGAGGCGTGGCTGGCGGCGGGCGCGGGACCCGCGGGGCGGCCCGCGGGCGGCGTCGACCTCCTGCTGCCCGAGGAAGGCCGCGCCGCGCTCGGGCCGCTCGCCGCGGGGCCATGGCTGGTTTGGCTGGAGCACGACGGAATGCTCAGCGCGCCCCGCCGCATCGAGGTCGAACCCGGTGCGCGCCGCGAGATCTGGCTGCCCTGAAACGGGTCGCGGTTGCGCGGAAAGTCCGCGCGGCGCGAAGCAAACCGATTGGCGGAGCGGATGATGTCGCGATGGTCGCGATCCTGGTCGGATTGGTGCTGCTCGTCGTCGGCGCGGAGGCTTTGGTGCGCGGGGCATCCGCGCTTGCCCTGCGCCTTGGATTGACGCCGCTCGTCGTGGGCTTGACGGTCGTTGCGTTTGGCACGAGCGCGCCCGAACTCGTCGTCAGCGTCAACGCGGCGCTCGCGGGCAAGGGCGCGATTGCCGTGGGCAACGTCGTCGGCTCCAACATCGCGAACATCGGCCTGATCCTCGGATTGGCCGCGCTCGTACGGCCGATGCGGGTCCAGTCGCAGCTCGTACGCGTCGATCTGCCGGTGCTCGTCGGTGTGTCGGTGTTGATGCCCCTCTTCGTGATGGGCGGGTTGCAGCGCTGGGAGGGCGCAATCCTCTTTGCGCTGCTGCTCGTCTACCTGGGAGTGGCGCTGCGGCTTGCGCGCAACGAGAGCCAAAACGCCGCGCCGATCGGTGCGGATGCGGTGCCGCGCAAACCCACCGGCCTGCCGGCGCAAGTGCTCTTCATCGCCGGCGGGCTTGCACTGCTGGTTTATGGGGCCGACCTGTTCGTCGTAGGCGCGTCCGAGGTGGCGCGCACCGCCGGCATCAGCGAGCGCGTCATCGGGCTCACGCTCGTGGCGGTGGGCACGAGTTTGCCGGAACTCGCAACGTCGCTGATCGCGGCCCTGCGCGGCGAAAGCGACCTCGCCGTCGGCAATGTGGTGGGCTCGAACATCTTCAACGCGCTCGGCATCCTGGGTGCGGCGGCGATGGTCAATCCCCTGCTTGGCGCCACCGTCGAACCGGTCGACTTCGGCGCGATGCTGCTGTTTGCCGTGCTCCTGTTGCCCCTCGCCAAATCGTCCTTTGTGATCTCGCGCAAGGAGGGATTGCTGTTCCTGGCGCTCTACAGCGGCTACCTGCTCTGGCTGGCGCGCAGTTAGGGGCGCGCGCCGCGGCGGGTCGGGGCCGTTATGCTGGCCGCCCATGTCCCCCTCCCCCCAACGCCCGACCAGCGCCCGCGCCGCCCTCGCATCCGCGCCCGCCACCGGCGTCACATACGTCCTCGCCGAGGCCGCGAAGCTCGGCTTTTGGAGCGGACACCCCGACTGGGCGAACTTGGCGCAGGGGCAGCCGGAGTCGGGTCCGATCGAAGGCGCGCCCCCGCGCCTCGACGCCTTGGCGCTGCAGCCCGAGGACCACGCCGCGGGGCCGGTGAACGGCATCGAAGAGTTGCGCGAAGCGATCGCCCTGCATCTAAACACGCTGTACCGCAAAGGGCGCGATTCGAAGTACACGGTGGAGAACATCGCGGTGGGTCAGGGCGGGCGCCTGGCAGTCGCGCGCGCGCTCGCACCGCTCGGGGCATTCGAGGTCGGCTACGTGCTTCCCGATGCGACGGCGTACGAGGAGCTCTCCGGGCTGCGGCTCGACCGCGCGCATGCGCTCGCCGTGCGCGCGCACGAAGAACTGGGGTTTGTCCTCGACACCGAGCGCCTGCTCGCAGAAATCGACAAACACCGCCTGTCAGCGCTATTGCTCGCCAATCCCAGCAATCCCTGCGGCAACCTCATCCAGGGCGACGAACTCGACGCGTTGGTCGCCGGTGCGCGCGAGCGCGACGCGCTTTTGCTGCTGGACGAATCCGCGAGCCACTACATCTGGACCCCGGACGGCGGCCCCGCTGCGGGGCCGGTCAGCGCCGCGGCTTCGATCGAAGACGTGGACGACGATCCCGTCCTGATCTTCGACGGCCTCGGCAAGAACTTCCGCTATCCCGGCTGGCGCCTCGGTTGGACGGCGGGCCCAAAGGAGTTGATCGAATCGATCCGCCGGGCCTCAAACGCGTTGGACGGCGGAGCTTCGCGTCTGTCCCAACGGGCCGCGCTCGAAGTGCTGGAGCCCGAGCGCGCAGCCCAGGAAACCCACGCGACGCGCGTGCACTTCGCGAAGAAGCGCAAGCTGATGCTGCGCCGGCTCGGCGAGCTCGGGATCCACGTCCCCGCGCCCCCCCGTGGCGGTTTTGCGTGCTGGGGATCGCTCGCGCAAATGCCCCCGCCGTTCGACGATGGGATGGCCTTTTTCCGGCGCGCGTTGCAGTACCGGGTTCTCGCGGTCCCGGGCCGCTTTTTCGACGCGGGCCGCGACGAGGAGGAGCACGCCTACGCCCAGTGGATGCGGTTTTCCTTCGCCCCGTCGATGGACCAACTGCGCATGGGCCTCGATCGATTGGCCCAAATGTTGCGAGGGGATTGATGCCTCCGGCGCCGCCACGTCAGGCGATGGCCGCGTCCACTTGGCGGCCCTGAGCGCGCCTGCGATGCCTCAAAGCCTCGAGTTTCTGCCCCACCTCCTCGCATCGCTCGGGGTCGTGCTCATTTCCGTCGCTACGGCATTGCACGCGCTCTTGAGCAAACGCCACTCGCGTTCCGCCGCGGGGTGGATCGCCATGTGCGTGTTTTTCCCGCTGGTCGGCGCGGCGCTGTACTGGCTGTTCGGGCAAAACCGCATCTACACACGCGCGCAGGAGCTGCGGTCCAAGTGGCCCAAAGCCGGGCACGTGCTCGTGGAGCGGACGTCGCCGGAGATACTCGCGACGGTCACCAAGGATCCGGATCAACTGGAGACGCTGCTTGCGATCGCTCGCACCGGCGACCGCGTCGCCCACCGGCGACTGGTCGGGGGAAATCGCATCACGCCGTTGCACGATGGCGAGGAGGCTTATCCGGCGATGCTGGCCGCCATCGCCAACGCGCGCGAGTTCGTCTACCTCACGACCTACATCCTCGACGGCAAACGCTGCCTGGCGGAGTTCGGAGCCGCCCTCGGTGCCGCCGTCGAGCGCGGTGTCGATGTGCGTTTCCTCATCGACGGCGTCGGCGAGCTCTACGGCTGGCCGCGGGCCGGCAGGGTCCTCGCCGAGCGGGGGGTCCAGGTGGCGCGCTTTCTACGACCCTCGCTCACCCTGCGCGGCCTGCATATCAACCTGCGCAACCACCGCAAGATTATGGTTGTGGACGGCCACGTCGGTTTCACGGGCGGCATGAACCTGCGCGACGGGCACTACACACAGGCACCCCACAACCGCCACCCGGTGCGCGACATGCATTTTGCGGTGGAGGGGCCGATCGTTACGGAGCTCGAAGGCGCGTTCCTCGACGATTGGGGGTTTGCGGAGGGCGGTGGAGTCGAGCGCGCGCCTTCGCCCCCCGGGCCCGCCCGGGGAATCGCGGTGTGCCGGGCGCTCCCGGCTGGCCCCAACGAGGACTTTGAGGTGCTGTCCTGGTCGCTGCTCGCCGCCATCGCCGCGAGCCGCCGGGAGGTGTTGATCGTGACCCCCTACTTCATCCCCAGCCGAGAGATGACCGGCGCGCTCGCCACCGCCGCCCTGTCCGGCGTCTCGGTCCGCATCCTCGTCCCCGAGCACAGCAATCTTGCCTTCGTGGACTGGGCGTCGCGCGCCATGCTGTGGGAGCTCCTCGAGCGCGGCGTGCGGATCGCCCTGCAGCCCAAACCCTTCCCCCACACCAAGTACCTCGCGGTCGACCGCATCTTCGCGTCCATCGGTTCCGCCAACCTGGATCCCCGCAGCCTGCGCCTCAACTTCGAGTTCAACCTGGAGGTGCACGACCGGGACCTGCCCCAAAAGCTCGCGAACGATTTTGAGCGCGACTGGGCCCGATCCCGCGAGATCAGCGCCGCCGAAGTCCACGCACTGCCGCTCCTGATCCGGATCCGCAACAATCTGGCCCGACTGCTCGAGCCCTACCTGTGACCCCACCCCCCATGCGCGACGCTCCCGCTCCCCCGTACCGCACCACACCGGAAGTGACGGAGCGCATGCCGCGCGGCCTGCCGTACCTGCTCGGCAACGAACTCGCCGAGCGGTTCAGCTTCTACGGCATGAAGGCGATCCTCGTCGTCTACATGACGGAGCATCTGCTCAACTCGAACGGCCAGCCCGCTTACATGTCCGAGGAGGACGCGAAGTCCCTTTACCACCTCTTCAACGCGGCGGCGTACTTCTTCCCGCTCCTTGGATCGATCCTCTCGGACGTTTTCCTCGGCAAGTACAAAACGATCATCTACTTGTCGCTCGGTTACTGCGTCGGCCACGGATTGCTGGCGATGGGTGACTCCGGCATCGGCGCGCAGCTCTTCGAGCCGAAAACGTGGATGTATGCGGGGCTTTTGTTCATCGCGATCGGCGCAGGCGGCATCAAACCCTGCGCTTCAGCCAACCTCGGTGACCAGTTCGGCTCGCGCAACAAGCACCTGCTCGCGAAGGCGTTCGAGTGGTGGTACTTCTCGATCAACGTCGGCGCCGCAGCATCGTCGTTCCTCATCCCTAAGCTGCTAGACGAGTACGGACCCTGGGTTGCGTTCGGACTCCCGGGGGTCCTGATGGTGATAGCGACTATCACGTTCTGGGTTGGACGCCACAAGTTCGCCCACGTGCCACCGTCCGGTTGGGCGAAGTTCCGCTCGGAAACCCTGAGCCCCGAGGGATTGCGCTCGCTGCGCTACCTCGCGCCGCTGTTCCTGCTCTTCGTGCCAATGTTCTGGTCGATCTTCGACCAAACGGGGTCCGCGTGGGTGCTCCAGGCAAACGATATGGACCTCAACGTCTTAGGTTACGAGTTCCTGCCGGCCCAAATCCAAGCCGCCAATCCGGTCTTCATCCTGTTCCTCTTGCCGCTCTTCGCCCTGGTCATCTACCCGCGGCTGAACCGCGTGGTCGGCCTGACCCCCTTGCGGAAGATCGGCATCGGTTTTTGCGTCACCATCCTGGCATCGGCGATGACGGCCTGGCTGCAGATGCGAATCGACGGCGGGGAGACACCCTCCATCCTCTGGCAGATCCTCGGGTACCTCGTGTTGACGTCCGCCGAGGTCCTCGTGTCGATCACGACCCTCGAGTTCGCCTACTCCCAGGCACCGCGGAAGATGAAGTCCTTCATCATGGGCATCTACTTCCTCGGTGTCAGCTTCGGCAACCTGTTTGCTTCCGGCGTGAACAAGGTCATGTCGCTGGGTTGGATCACCCTCGAGGGCGCCGACTACTTCTGGTTCTTCACGGTGGCGATGGTGGTCGTGACGCTCGCCTACTTCGTGTTTGCCGCCAAGTACAAGGGCGACACGTTCGTGCAAGACGAAGGCGAATGATCGCGTTGGCCCCGCGCGGCCCGAGCCTCCCGCGGAGCCACTCCCGGGGGCCCTGTCGCTCCCGGGGGCCCTGTCACTCCCGGGGGCCCTGTCACTCCCGGGGGAACGGGCGCGGCGCGCTGCGCTGCTCCAGGTAAACCGCAAGCGGAAACGCGAACGCCCACGACGCCGCGAGCACCGCGAGGCTGGGCCACAGGTCGGCGTGCAGTTCGAGAGCGCCGAGCCGTGCTCCCGCCCAGTACGACAGCGGACCGCTGACCGCGCCCAACACCAGCGCCAAAGCCAGACGGCCGCTGAGCCAGCGCATCGAATGGCGCAGGGTGAGCGCCAGATTCGCCCACAGCCCTACCATCCACAGGGGAACGAGGCCCAACCGCGGTCCTCCGTCGAAGTTCAAGAACCCCAGCGCCGTCCAAATGGTGTCGAGCACCAAACCGACTCCCATCAACCACACCGCGAGCACGAGGTCCTGGCGCCAGGGGCCGCAAATTCGGCGCTGGAAGTTGACGTGTGCCAGCGCGAACAGCGCCACCGCCAACGGTCCGATCCAACCGTGGCCTTGCGCCGCGCCGAGGACGCTGGCGAACCAAGCGAGTTGGAAACCGACGAAGTTCGCGACGTTGGCCATCAGGAAAGGGGCGGCAGGAAGGGTGCGGAGCGGTCCAGGGGCTTCGCAAAAAGGTATTGGACGTCCTGGATCGCGCGCTCCTCAAAACCGCCTTCGCAGTAGATCAGGTACCACTCGAAGAGGCGCAGGAACTCCGGGGTGTAACCGAGCGCCGCGATCGCCGCGCCATTTCGATGCAGCCCCCGACGCCAGTGCGCGAGGGTGGTCGCGTAATGGGGTGTTAGGTCCTCCATCTGCGTGAGCCGCAGGTCGCTGGACGCCGTCATCGCCTGGAGCAGTGCCGTCGTCGACGGGATCGTGCAGCCCGGGAACACGTAGCGCTGCACAAAATCGACGCTGCGCTTCGCGGCCTCGAAATACTGGTCCTGGATCGTGATCGCCTGAACGAGTGCACGCCCGTTCGGCTCGAGCAGCCCCCCGAGGGCCGCGAAGTACTCGCGGTACTGGCGCCAACCAATCGCTTCGATCATCTCGATCGAAACCAGCTTGTCGAACGTGCCGCGCAGGTTGCGGTAGTCCTCGCACAGGACCGTCACGCGGCCCGCGAGACCCGCCGCGCGCACACGCGCAACGGCGACCTCGTGTTGCGCACGGCTGATCGTCGTCGTGGTCACGCGGCACCCAAACCGCGCTGCCGCGTGGAGGGCGAGTCCGCCCCAGCCGGTGCCGATCTCGAGCAGGTGGTCGCCGGGACCAAGTTCGAGCTTGCGGCACGTGCGCTCTAGCTTGTTCAAGGACGCGTCCTCAAGGCTCTGCCCAGGGTGGTCGAACAGAGCGCAGGAGTAGGACAGCGTCGGGTCGAGGATCAGGTCGAAGAAGGCGTTTCCAAGGTCGTAATGCGCCGCGATGTTGCGCCGCGCACCGCGCGGTGTGTTCGGGCGCAGGCGGTGGAAGAGGTTCAAGAACGGCCGGGAAAGGCGCGCGAGACCGCCCTCGATACCCGTCGAAAGCCCGCGGTTGAGACCGAACAAACGCACTACGGTCACAGGATCGTCGCTGGTCCAGTGGCCGCGCGCCCACGCCTCGCCGGCGCCGACCGAACCGCGCAGCGCGAGCGCCCACCAAAACTCAGGATCGAGGATACGCACCCGGCCGACCAGCTCCGCACCTGTCGCGGGATGGCGGGCTTGATGGCCAAAGCGCAGTGTCCGCCCGCCCGCCCCCCCGGCCGACGTCGTGTCGATGAACTCGAGCACACCGTGCTCGATCGCACCAAGCCGCCGGCAAACGGCGTCCGCGAGCACACGGTCGGAGAACCCCGGCAAACGCGCTGCAACGCGGCCAAGCTCAGCAGTGAGGGGGCTTGCGTTCAGAGTATTCATCGCTCGGTCGGTGAACGGGGCGCGCCCGACGGGTGGCTGAAGAATGGTGTTCTGCCGAGCCACAGGCGCGCGGCCTGGCCGTAGATCGCGGCCAGGGTCAACAGGCCTTGGGCCGGGTGGCGTGCCAGCATCGCCGCAAGGCTGCGCCCATCCAGCGGCCGGCGCGTGAGGCTCAACGTGGCGTCGAAACAGACCGCGCCGTTCGCGGGATCGACGTTTTCCATGTGGATCGCGAGCGTGTCGGCCGGACGCGCAAAGCTCCAGTCGTAATGGTGCTCCATCGGTTGGAAAGGCGAGACGTGGAATGCCTTCTCGAAGTGGAAGCGCTGCACCTTTTGGTGCGCACCCGCTGCGCGACCGTCCAACACGTAGGCGTGGCGTTCGCCCCAGGGTGTGTTGGTGATCTCGGCAACCACCGCGTCGACGGCGACACCGAGGCGGTCGAAGCACCAGTAAAACGCGACGGGATTGAAGGCCAATCCGAACGAGCGCGGCGCCACTAAAACACGGATAGGTCCCTTGGGCTCGAAACCCAGGGCCGCACGCACGCGTCCACGTACATGGGTGTCGAGGTCGCGCGCCGCGTCGGCGGCGGACAGGCCCGCGGGGGCCCGGTCGCCACCCAGCAGGTCGCGGCGCAGGACGCAGTTGACGTTGGGACGCTCAAATGACCAAAGCCAGCGGCCCTGGAACACCGTCGGAAGCTCGTCGAGGTCGAGGTAGAGCCACGTGGTGCGGTACGAAAACGCGCGCGGGCGCGCACCGATCCGGCGGTGGCGCACCGTGCCGGTGTAGATCGCGCTCGCGCGCTCGCCGCTCGCGGTCACCACGTGTGCGCTCCTAGCGCCTGCGCAACGCGCAATCCACTTTTAACGCCGTCCTCGTGAAACCCGTAACCCCAGTACGCGCCCGCGAACCACGTGTTGCGCGCGCCGTTGATCGCACTCCACCGTCGCTGCGCCGCCACGGCAGTGTGGGAGTACACCGGGTGCTCGTACGCGAGGCGCCGCAGGATGCGCGCGGGATCGATGGCGTCCGTGTGGTTGAGCGTGACAAGGAACTGCTCGGGACCGTCGATCGATTGCAGACGGTTCATGTGGTAACTCACCGCGACCCGCGCATCGGGCCCAACCCCCAGTTGGTGGTAGTTCCATGCGGCCCAGGCCTTCTTGCGCCGCGGCAAAAGCCGCGCGTCGGTGTGCAGAACGGCCTCGTTCGGTTGGTATTCAAACGCTCCCAACACTTCGCGCTCGCGCGGATCCGCATCGGCGAGCAGCGCGAGTGCCTGCGGTGCGTGGACGGCGAGGACGGCGGCATCAAAGCGCTCCGTCGCGCCGGCCTGCGTGGTCACTTCCACGCCGTTTGTGTCGCGCCGCACCGACCGCACCGGCGTTTGGAGACGCACCGCGGCGCAAAACGGCGCGCTGATCGGTCCGAGGTAACGGCTCGAGCCCCCGCGAACGACGCGCCATGCGGGGCGCTCGTCGACCGACAGCATCCCGTGGTTCGCGAAAAACTGAACGAAGTAACGCGCCGGGAAAGCGAGCATCTGGCGGTGGCTCGCCGACCAGATCGCGGCCCCCATCGGCAAAAGATAGTCCTGTGCGAAGCGCGGGCCGTACCCGCCGCGCTCGAGGTACTGCGCAAGCGTCGGTCCAGCTTCGAGCTCCGGCAGCTCCAGCAGCGTTCGCGCGGTGCGATTGAAGCGCAAGATCTCGCGCACCATGCCGATGAAGCTTGGGCGCAACAGGTTCATGCGCTGGGCGAACAGCGTGTCGAGGGAGTGGCCGTTGTACTCAAGGCCGGTGACACTCGAACGCACGCTGAAGCTCATGTCACTGGCCTGCGACGGGACGCCCAGATGCTCCAGCAGCCGGATGAAGTTCGGGTAGGTCCAATCGTTGAAGACGATGAATCCGGTGTCGATCGCATACGCATTTCCGCCGAGTTCGATGGCGTGGGTATGGGTATGCCCGCCGAGGCGATCGGCGGCTTCGAAAACCACGAGCTCGTGGTGCTCGGCAAGGAAATGCGCGGCGACGAGGCCGCTGATTCCGGTTCCGACGACAGCGATCCGCATAGGGGGGGCGTTCCAGCGCTCTTCGCCCGCGCGCCCGATTTGGATGCGAGCGCGCCGCGGCCGATAGCGATGGGGGACGATAGCGCCCCCGGACACGCCTGTCACAGCCCAGCGTCGACCGTGCCGCCCCGTGCTGCGCCGTGCCGCGCCGTGCCGCGCCGTGCCGCGCCGTGCCACCCTGCGTCTAAATATTGGCGCTTTCGATGGAAATCAGGCCTTCCGGCTGTCCTGGCTTGCCTGATTCCCCTGACTTCCGCGCCCGACTCGCCCGTCGCGCACGTCGCGCGGCACCGGCTTCAGGTCCCACACGAGGCCAAGCCAGGAAAGCGCAACGAGGCCGTAGTAGGTCAGGTCGACCTCCCACCAATAAAAGCCCTGACGCGTCGAGGACTGGTAGTGGTGGTGGTTGTTGTGCCAACCCTCGCCGAGGGTCAACAGCGCGAGCAGCGGGTTGTTGCGGCTCGTGTCGGAGGTTTCGTAGCGCCGCGAACCAAAAACGTGGCTGAGGGAGTTGATCGTGAACGTCGCGTGCGCGAGCACGACCGTCGAGATCACGTAACCCCACACCAGCATCTGCCAACCGCTCGTGCCCAAGCTCGGCCACAGCGCGTCGAGGGCGATCCCCAAACCGAACATCGCCGCGCCGGTCGCGAACGGCACGAGGGTGTCAAAGCGGTCGAGGAAACGCAGCTCGGGGAAACGCACGAGGTCGCGCACGGCCGCGAGGTCGGTCGGGAAGTTATCGGCGGTGCTGATCCAACCCACGTGGCTCCACCAGAATCCATGCTGCAACGGCGAGTGGACGTCCTCGGGCTTGTCGGAGTTTTGGTGGTGGCGGCGGTGGTGCGATGCCCACCACAAGGGCCCGCGCTGGGTCGCGGACGCGCCGAGCAGCGCCATCACGAACTGGCCGGCGCGGGAGGTCTTGAACGTGCGGTGGGAGAAGTAGCGGTGGTAGAAGCCCGTGATCGCGAACATGCGCACGAGGTACATGCCAACGGCCACGGCAACCGCGATCGGGCTCCACCCGACCCACAGGACGGCGAGGCACGCCAGGTGAAGCAGCGCGAACGGCAGCATGCGCACCCACTCCACGCGCCGCGCGGCGTTCTTGCGCGGAGCGGCGCGCTTGAGCTCTTCCGACTGCGCCCAGGTGTCCATGGACAGCGCGAGCCGCGCCAGGATCCGCCGCCATTGCGGACGGTGGCGCGGGCTCGCGGGCGCGAGCGGGCCGCCCATCGATGCCGATGAAGGCGCGGCGGGGTGCTCCGGCAGCGGAAATCCCGCGGGTGCGCCGTGGACCTTGTGGGAGTGGTCGCGGTGGGGGTAATCGCGAACACGCGACCCCTTGGACGCCGGTGCGTCGACGCTCTGCGGGCCCCGTGCGGAAGAAGGTTCGAAGGACATGGAATAATTAGGGGTGGCCGCAGGGAGCGGCAAAGCGCGTGGGGCGCGTTTCAGGACGGGCGGTCGCGGTGTCGGAACAGGTAGTGCGCAACACGCCACTCGTCGCCGCCGTGGTAGCCGAAGAGTTCCGCGCAGGACATGAAAAATACGCGCCAGCGTTCGAACCAGCGCGCCGCGTCCTCACCGTGCACACCGCGCAAGATCTCGAGGAGTTCCTCGCGATGGGAGTCTTGGTTGGCGAGCCAGTGCTCGGACGTGCGCGCGTAGTGGGAGCCGCTGACGCGCCAGTGCTGTTCGGCGACGAGGTGTTCGTCGTAACCGAGGAAAAGTTGCTCGGAGGGCATCAACCCGCCGGTGAAAAAGTGCCGACCCATCCAATCGTTGTCGCCATCGATCTCGAAGGGGTAGGTGTAGCGCGTGTGGCAGAAAACGTGGACGAACGCGCGGCCCTTTGGCCGCAGCCATCCGGCCACGCGCTCGAAGAGCAACGCGTGGTTGCGCACGTGCTCGAACATCTCGACCGAGACGATGCGGTCGAACGAACGGTCCGTGCGAAAGCGGTTGATGTCCGCGGTGATGACTTCGACGTTTGCGAGGCCGCGCTCGCGCGCCCGCTCTTCGATGAACCGCCGCTGGGGCGCGCTGTTGGAGAGGGCGACGATGCGGCTCGCGGGGTAACGCTCGGCTATCCATAGGGTCAAGGAACCCCAACCGCAACCCAGCTCGAGCACGTCCTGCCCGTCTTCCAGCTGCGCGCGCTCCGCGCTCAGAGCGAGCATCAGCTCCTCGGCCTGGGCGAGGGACTCCGCGCCGGTCGGATAATAACACGACGAGTATTTGAGGCGCGGGCCGAGCACGCACTCGAAAAAGCGCGGCGGAACCTCGTAGTGCTGGCGGTTCGCGGCGTCGGTCTCGACGGCGAGCGGGCTCGAGCGCAGTTCGAGGAGGTGCCGCTGTGGATGTTCGCGCGCGGCCTCGTCGCGCAGGCGCTGACGCAGCAGCCGGCGGATTCCAAAGCGGACCAGGGCGTCGGGCAACGCTCCCCGATCGATCAAACCGTCGACGAGGCTCATGCGCGAACATCCCCGCGCCCGACGGCGCCCGCGGCGCGCGACGCGGGCGAAGCGCGGACGATGGGTGTTTGCGAGGGGGTGCTGAGGCGGTCGTGGACCATCGTGCGAGGCGGTGGGCGCCGGTGAGCGGGGCGGCCCGGCCGCGCGCGCGACCATTAGACCGCCCCGACGACTTCGCGGCGTGTAGGACCTCGGTGAAGCGCGGGCTGCGCCGAGGCTGTGCGTTGACCCTTCGCGCCGGGTGGCGCGCGGGATGCCCGCGGGGTTACTTTCACGCGGGCGCTACACAGGCGGCCAGCGTCCCGCGCCGGCCGACGTTGGGCTGAACTTCGGCGAATGGCGTGCTCTGCTGGGCCGCAAGCGCGACGGCCCCGCCAGGCTCTAGCCCGGGCTGGCCCGGGTTATTCATCAGGTTTTCGAGCAGACGAGCCCAAGTCGTCGTCGGGTGGTGCTTTGCGGCCGCGGGACCCATAGTCGACCTTGAACAGGTCAACGCGGACGCCCGTGGTCGCAAAGTGCCGCCAGAGGGCGAAAGGCGGCCATCGGCCGCCGGTTGGGCCGTGTGGTCGGAAAGCTGTTGAATAGGTCGGCCTGGCGCACGCGGATCCAAGTCCGCACCCTGCGGGGCGAAATGCCATCCCTCCCGCCCGACCGCCAGCGTTTCCTCCGGGAGCACACCCGCATCTTGGCCCCGGACCTCTTGCCGGAGCTGGAGCTCCACCTGGCGAGCGAGTTGGTGCCCCTGTGGGAGAGCACCGAGGTCGATCTTGAGGCGGTCGGGTTAGCGCCTCCGTTTTGGGCCTTTGCGTGGGCCGGGGGCCAGGCCCTCGCCCGGTACGTCCTCGACCACCCGCACCTGGTCGCCGGTCGGTCCGTGCTGGATTTTGCCTCGGGGTCGGGGCTCGTCGGCCTGGCCGCCGCGCGGGTGGGCGCCAGGGAAGTGCGGTGCGCGGACGTGGACCCCCTGGCCGCGGTCGCCATCCGCGCAAACGCGCTTCACAACGGCCTCGAAGTGACCACCACGACCGTCGACCTGGTCGGGAGCCTCGACCTCGCCGAGGAGGTGATCCTCGCGGGCGACATCTGTTACGAGGCCCCCCTCGCCGAGCGGGTCGAAAACTGGTTGCGAGCGCTCGCTGGGACGGGCCGAACGGTTTTGCTCGGGGATCCGGGCCGCACGTTTGCCCCCAAGGGCGGGCTCAGCGAACTCGCCACCTACGACGTCGCCACTACCCTTGAGATCGAGGACCGCGCGGTGCGCCGTGCGACGGTCTGGCGCGTCTTGCCGGCCTGATCCAGGGTTGGGGGGCGGCCCGCGCACGGGACGGCGCTCGGTGGAGGGCTCCACCCCCTGAGCCGTCGTGCCGATCTGGACGGCGTGACCCACATCCCTTGCTCCGCGCGCCGCGTGCCCGCCCCACAGGCTGCCCAGGCTGGGCTCTCGATGCTGGAGGTCGTCATCAGCTCGACGATTCTCCTCGTGTCTGTGCTCGCCGGCGCCAGCGCCCAAATGGACGCGAGCCGCGCGATGTCCGAAGCCCAGCAGACGAACATCGCGGTTGGAGTCCTCCAAGGCGCGATGGACCAGGTCCAGGACACGCGCCTCCTCGACGTGCTCACAAACACGGCCGGCTTTGCCATCGGCGGCGAGTTCGCGATGCCCGGTCCGGTGCTGCGCGACCAGCGCATCCTCGTGGAAGCGCCGAACTTCATCGCGGGTTCCTCGCCGCACATGCTTGAAATCGTCCTGCGCCTCGAGTTCGTGTCGACGACCGGCCGTGCGCGCCAAATGGTCCTCGCGGGCCTCATCCGATGAAACCGCACCTTCGCTTTCGCCACGCGGGCGGCTTTTCGCTGATCGAGCTCGTTTTCAGCGTTTCGATCTTCGGCATGATCGCCTCCGCTTTTGTCATGACGACACGCGCATCCGGGCGTACCGCCGACACCCAGGGCGCCGTGTTTGACCTCGAATCGGAGCTCTCCGAAGTCCAGGACACGTTGCGACGCGAACTGCGCCGCTCGGGTTACGCGGTCCACGCGGGGACCGCCTACCCGCAGATCTCCGACGCGGGGGAAACCTCCGACTTCAAACACACCGGTGCTCCGGACGCCGCGGTGGCCCGCGAGATCGTCTACGTCGCGCCGGCCGATGCCAACAACGACGACTGGCCCGACCTCGATAGCCAAAACCGCGTCGTGTGGGAAGCCGACGTGCGCGCGGTTTTGATTCGCCCCATCGCCGACGGTTTCCACGAGCTCATCCTCGCCCGCACCGACGGCACCGAACGCGTGCTTTCGCGCCGTGCCCTCGCGCTTGATTTCGCCACGAGCGCCGACACCGGGTTTGCGATCCCGCTGCGTGCGGCCACCTACACCGTCACGCTCGGGAGGCGCTCCCGCGGCCTCCTGATCGAGCGCACCGCGGCGGGATCGGTTGCGCTGCTCAACGGGGGGTTCAGCGAATGAAGCTCCTCACACCCACACGCGCTGCGAAGTCCGCGCGCCGCGGAACGCTGCTCGTCTGGGCCGCCTTCGCGTCGATGGCCGTCTTCGCTGCGTGCCTGATCTCCGTTTCGGTCGCGACCTCCACCAAACGCGTCGCGGAGGGCAAGTTACGCCGCTCGACGGCCCAACGCATCGCGACGTCCGCCGCGATGGAAGCGTCCGAGCTGCTGCGCCAAGCGCTGCTCGCCGAAGTGACGCCGCCAACGACGGGTGAACTCACGCTGACGACCGGTACGGCGACGTGGGCGATCACCGCCCTCGGAGCACCGGAGCTCGTCTCCGATGGGTCCGGTTTGAGCGGATTCGACCAGCTTTTCACGATTGAAGCCTTCGGCACCCACAACGGCACCACGGCGCGCGAACGCCGCATGATGGTCGGTCGACGCGTGCCGCTTTTCCAGTTTGCGCTCGTCCACGAGCACGACCTCAACTTCTTCAACCCCGCGCCGCTGCGCATCAACGGCCCGGTCCACACGAACGGCGACCTGCACATCCTGAGCCGCCGCGACCTCGTGTTCGACACGAACCACGTGCGCGTCGCTGGGAAAGTCCACCTGCGCGCGCCCTACGACGACTGGTACGGCGGGAATAAGGCCTGGTGGGAAGGGGCGTCCGTGGACCCCGAGATCCGCCGCTGGGTCGAGCACCCGTTTGATGCGGGCGAGCCGGTGAAGTTCTCCGAACTGTCGACGAAAAAAAGCCTGGGCAAGCTCGGTGCGACGACTGCAAGCGGCATGGATTCGGACTTCAAGGGTTTCGACTCCAACGGCGACGGCGACTTCGACGATTTGCTGGACATCCTGCCCTACTCCGCCGAGGTGCTCGAGCGTTTTGGACCGCCGAGTGGCTACGAAAACGGCACCGGCCACACGCTCAGTTCGCAGGAACACGGCGACAACTCTGTCACCCTTCCGGCGCTTGACAGCTTTGAGATGTACGTGCCCGGGACGGATTACACGTGGGACAAAAAGTCCGCGAGCTACGTCCCCGCCAAGCCGGGCGAGGGAACCCACTCAAAGGGCAACTACTACAGCCAAGCCGGGCTTTCGATCATCTCCCAGACCGACGGAACGTACCGCGCCTACGACAGCGCGGGTAAAGACGTGACCGCCAAGGTTGCGACCGCGGTGACGTCCGGCTCGATCTACGACGCACGCCAGGCTGCGGGTTCGAAGGACTACCTTCAAAACACCGTCATCGACCTCGAAAAGCTCGGCAAAGCGGGGTTGTTCCCGAAGAACGGGCTCCTTTACGTCGCCGGCATGGGTGCGGGCACGGGTACGGACGTCAAGGGCTTCCAGTTGACGAAGGGTTCCGAACTCAACGCGCCCCTGACGGTCGTCTCCCCGGACAGTGTGTACATTCACGGCGACTTCAACACCGTCAAGCAGAAGTCCGCCGCCGTGATGGCGGACGCCGTCGGCCTGTTGTCGAAAGCGTGGAATGGCAAGAAGGCGCCCGGCAAGCTGCCCACCGCGAAGGACACGACCTACAACGTCGCGCTCGTCCTCGGCGACTCCGAACCGGGCCCGAAGAACATGAACGGCGGCGCGGTCAACCTTGCGCGCTACCACGAGGATTGGCGCGGTTTCGAAGCCAAGATCGTGGGCTCGATCGTGTGTCCTGGATGGAGCCGCAAGGCCACCGGGAAGTTCGTCCTTGGCAGCGACCACTACCACGCGCCCAATCGCACCTGGGTTTTCGACGAGCGCTTCACTGATCCCAACACGCTCCCGCCCTTCACACCTTCCTACGTGTCGCTGCTCGAAGCGGCCGTGTGGTGACCCTCCTTTGCGCCCCCGCACCATGAACCCCAAACGCCGCACACGCCTGCTCGTCGACCGCGACCTTCAGGTCCGTTTCCTTGTGATTGTCGCCCTCGCCGCCGCGAGCGCGGTGTTCCTGAGCACCGGCCTCACCGCCTGGAGCCTTGCGCGCCTTGCCGCGGAGCTCCCCGAGGACGGCAACCGCATGCTCGCGCGTCTGCCCGCCCTCCTTAGTTGGAATGCGCTCCTCGCCCTGGGCCTAACGGTGCCGTGGCTGATGTTCCTGGCCCTCGCCGGTACCCACCGCATCTTCGGCCCCCTGGTGCGCTTTCGGCACTTCTTGCACGCGGTGGCCGAGGGTCGCCAACCCGAGCCCTGCCGCATCCGCGACGGGGACCACCTGCAGGACGTCTGCGACCTCTTGAACGTCGCGACCGAACCCCTGCGGGCGACCCAACGCGCGACGAAAGCCAGCGAATTGAAGAGCCAAAAGGCCGCGTGATCGACCCCCGCGAGCGCGACGGACGAAAATTGCGCGGCGCTGCGATCGCCGGGTGTTGGCGTGTTAGGGTCAGCGCCTTCGTCCGCCGCGCTCAAGAGGCGTCTTCCCCCGCTCAACCATGATCCTGCAGCTCGCACTCGTACCGCTGATTTTTGCGGCGCAAAACACCTCGACATCGACCGACATTCGCCACCTCGTTTCCCCCGACAGTTGGGGAGCGCTGGTGATCGCGGACGTGCCCGCCCTGCGCGGCGCCATCGCCGCGAACACGTGGTTCACTGCTTTCGCCGATCCCGACGGACTGTTGGCGCTTGCCGAAACGGACGAAGGCGCCCGGGACCTTGTTTTGGCGCTGCGCGCATGGACCGCCGCCACTGTGGACGCCGAGGCGGAGGCCTTGATGTCCGAAGCGAGTCGCAACCACCTGCGCCTCGCGCGGGCGATCGACGGTGGCGCGGCGATGTGGTTCCGGATGGACCCGGTCGAAGCCGAGCCCGTGTTTGCCTTCGTCGCTCGCACGGGAGTGGCGTCGCAGTCCGTCGGCGCGCAGCTCTCGCTCTTGATCAGCGAAGACCTTGGGCGTGCGCCGAGCACAGAGCAAATCGCGGGCTCGTCGGTGTTTGCATGGAACGCCGCGCAGAGTTTCGACGACGCGGGTTACGTCGTCGTCGGCACGGAGCACGTCGGCGTTGTCATCGGAACGGGTACCGGGGTTCGTGCAGAACTCGAGGCCCTCGCCGGCCGCATCAGCGCACCCACGCGCGCGGGTGGACTCGAGTCTAACCCGCGTTATGCGCTGCAAAAAGTAGCGATGCGCACTCCCGGCCAGGTGGATGGATTCCTCGACCTCACCCCGATGATGGCGATGGCCAACGCGGCCATCGACGACCCGCTGGGCTCGAAGGCGTTTCAGCGCTCGGGTGTCGCCAAGATGAGCTGGATCGGAACCCGCATGGGTGTTGGCCAGGGTGAGCAGCTCGACTTCGAGATGATCATCGACGTGCCTCCCGGGACGATCCTCGCGCGCGCGCTGGACTTCATGCGCCCGCTGCCGATGGGACTGCTCGCGCGGGTTCCCGCGGATGCGGCGTCAGTCAGCGCGATGAACTACGACCTCGCGGGCCTCGTCGGATTGGTCTTTGAACTCGCCGACGAATTCCAAGAGGGTGGCAGGGACATGGTCCAGGGTTTGCTCGACATGGGGTCGGGAATGATGGGCGTTGACCTGCGCGACGACGTCATCAACCTGGTGACCGGCGAAATGGTCAACTTCTGGCGCGGCAGCCCCACCGCGGCCGCGAGCCCCGAGTCCTGGTATTCGAACCAGATGGGTTTCCTGATCGGCACCCACGACAGCGAGCTGCTGCTCGACAGCGCCGAGATCATGCTCGAGTCGATGCCTTTGGCGACCATGGCCGCTCCCGAGTCGGTGGGCGGAGGCCTCCTGCGGCGCATCGAAATCGCCGAAGGTGACGCGGACATCACACCCTACGTCGCGACCGCTCCCAACTTTGTCGCGATCGCCGGTGATCCGGCGCTGGCGAAACGCCTGATCGATCCCGACCAGAACCAGGGCCAGGGAATTCTGGGCTCAAACCTCATCGGCGGCCGCTTGCGGGAGTTCGCGACGTCGAGCTACGTCCAGGTCAGTGAGACCGCGCGCGCCCTCCAATCCTTCGCCTCGCTGTTCGACATGGTGTCCGCGCTGGACGAAGATCTGGCGTACGGCGAAGCCCAAAGCAAGTTGATGGACATTGCCGCCCGCTTTAGCGGCACCAGCGTTCGGACGATGGAGCGCCTGCCCGGCGCGCTGCGCATCTTCCAAGGCGCGCAGTGACTTTCTAGTGCGCGGTAGTTCTCGCGGCGCGGTAGTTCCCGCGGCGCGGTAGTTCCCGCGGCGCGGTAGTTCTCGCGGCGCGGTGATCGCTCAACCGCGCACGCGCGACGGGCGCGGACTTTGGGGCGGCGGCCGCGGGCTCTCTAAGCGAAGAGTTCCGCGTCTCCGCCCTTCTCGATCACCTTGATCCCGCGGGCTTTGCCGCAGGGCGCATTCACGCAGGCGCCGTTTTTCGGATCGAAGTGGTAGTTGTGCAGCGGGCAGCGCAGGAACTTGCCCTCGACGAGGGGCCCCGGCACAAGTCGCCCCCCTTCATGCGGACAATGTGCATCGAGGGCGTAGAGCACACCCCCGACCCGGGCGAGCACCACATCGAATCCGGTCCCGGCGATCGGGTCGCCGAT
>Ga0163144_10001477_pt1 | contig 55497 bp, 44 predicted proteins | sample OliLak19BULKMAT1_FD_123175 | JGI IMG/M metagenome (GOLD analysis project Ga0163144, IMG submission 123175) | Freshwater microbial mat bacterial communities from Lake Vanda, McMurdo Dry Valleys, Antarctica - Oligotrophic Lake LV.19.BULKMAT1 | ecosystem: Environmental > Aquatic > Freshwater >... | reverse complement strand
GATGAATGCAGTATTCTATCGCTTAGATTTGAGAATCCCGCACGCATTCTACAAAAATTGCCCTGATGCGCAATGCGGGATAAACAGTATAAAAATCTGGCGAGAGCACTTGCTGTCTGTGGGGGTTAGCACTTCATAGCGAATCCCAATGCGGATTCTGGGATAATGGTAAAATTTCTGAAAATGCATAATGGACTGCAATGTAGAGGGTACAAGTGAGATATATTTGAAGCCAACCAAGCCAAACTATTATGAGCTATTGCGTAGAAACTCAAAATCTGAATCACCGCTTTTCTAATGGCGATCAGGTCCTTTTCGATATAGACATGAAGGTTCCCTCGGGATCCATCTATGGATTTCTTGGACCAAATGGCGCCGGAAAAACAACCACGCTTAGGCTCCTGCTTGGACTTCTCTCCAAGCAAAGTGGCACGATCAAAATATTCGAAAAAGATTTTGATCGCAATCGAATAGCTATTCTCGGACAAGTTGGATCGATGATCGAATCTCCCTCTATATATGCCCATCTCACCGCACAGGAAAATCTTGAGCTCCTGCAAAAAATATATCAATGTCCTAAAAGCCGCATTGCAGAAGTTCTCGAAGTAGTGGGACTCGGCAACACAGGACGAAAAAAAGCCGGTAAATTTTCTTTGGGAATGAAGCAAAGACTGAGCATCGCCATCGCACTTCTTCATCAACCATCTCTGTTGGTTTTAGATGAACCCACGAATGGGCTCGATCCAAATGGCATTATTGAAGTAAGAGAACTACTCAAAAAACTCAATAAGGAACAAGGTATTTCAATTCTCATTTCCAGTCACCTGCTGATGGAGATTGAAAAATTGGTGACTCATGTTGGAATTATTCACCGCGGCAAATTATTGTTCCAAGGCACTCTTGGTGATTTACATGTGAAACAGAATCAGGATTCAATTCTGTCCATAGAAACAAACGACAATGAGAGAGCGATGCAAATCATCAGTGGCATGGACTTTAAACCAACTCATCGGGAACAAGCAGTGGAGTTGATATTGACTGATAAGCAGAGTATTGCTAACATCAACAAAAAACTTGTTGAGAGCGGACTAGATGTCTACAGCGTTCAAATTCTGCGGAACGATTTGGAATCAATATTTATGGACCTCGTAAAAAACTAATCTATGAGCTTTATACACAGTTTGCAGAGCGAAATGCTCAAAACGCGGAGAACTGCGGCCATTTGGATGAGTTTTATTGGTGGGTTTTTCATCCCAATTATATATGTCATGTACTCCACATACAAAAAGGAAAGCATAAATTCCCTGATTGGAAGTGGTATGAATATTTGGCGGCGACATTTCGGATGGAATTGGGAGAACATGGCGCCTTTTCTATTGCCTGCTGGCATTATCATGGCCAGCAGCCTTATCACGCAAATGGAATACAAGAACAACACATGGAAACAACTTCACACAACTCCACAATCTTATACCACAGTTTTTCTCGCCAAGTTCTCGGCCATATTGATTCTCACTTTTCAATTTTTTCTATTCTTCAACATCGGTATTATTCTTTCGGGAGTGATTTCATGTTTGATCGTTGACGGCAAAATGCCTGAAGAGTCTATACCGGTTTGGTACTACCTCAAAGAAAACCTCAAGTACTTCATCGCTTGTCTTCCCATTCTAGCCATACAATATTTGATTAGTCTTCGGTTCAAGAACTTCTTAGTTTCCATCGGGGTCGGTTTGATAATGCTTATAGGTACACTTATTGCAGCGCCTTGGCAACACGTGTATACAAGTCCATACAGCTATCCGATTATTCGCCTGATGCCAGGACGAGAGTTCCCAACCGGACTTAGTCCACATGTGATGGCGATACTCTACTTTTTCCTTTTGATGGCAATCAGCTTTTTGATATATATCCGTAGGAAGGAAAAAGGCTAGAAGGAAAATTTCACTTTTTGAATGAACCCTCGTTTCTCCATTTGACACTTCCAAATGATACCGTTTAGCTATATTGTTTAAGAATGCCGCTTCATGCTTATAAAATAGTTTTGGACGATTTTATAAGCCGAATTGGAATATTTGGCATTCATTACAAAAAAAAAGCCTGCAACTATATGTGCAGGCTTTGAATATTCTCGGTTGTTCTTACTTGATGTATGTGATAACCATACGGCGTCCTCTGTCTTCTGCAGCAACGACAAATTTATTATCTGAGAGTTCAACCACTTGCAATGAATCTGTAATCTGAGTTTCATCCTCAGTTCTTACGAATGTAAGTCCATCCTCACTTAGACTCCAAGTACCGGAGCTTTCCATGAGTTTGTTTGTAATCATAGTTTCAATAAAAGTTCCATCTTCTTTCACTTCCATCGTGCTCGATTCTTTCACACTTTTCATCATCTCTTCAAATTTTGCAAGTTGTTCTGCAGGGATCTCAATACCTGGATCCATTTCTCCAATTTTCCAAGTGCCAACTACCATTTTGGCAGGTGTTGACTTACAACCTGCGAGTGTCAAAACAATGGCAACAAGAACTGCAGCCGAATAAAAAAACTTCATTTTGTCAATTTAATTATTATCACCTACTCCTAAGGCTTTTCGGTATCCTCCCCAATTTAATTATAGTGGAATCGGGTAACACTTGAAGGACCAAACTCTACGATTAACTACGATTTTACGCTAAACGAACAGGAAAATCCTCAAATTCGTGGCAAGAATACGCCAAAATAAGCAAAAGGGCCCATTCGAAAAATCCTATTCTGCTCTTGATTTGGGCCAAATTCCCTATTTCCTCTTGCCCAAGTATTGCAGAACCCCGCTCAGGCCAAAGTGCCATTTCTAGTATGCCAAATACCCTGTAGTTCTTATTTAATGATGCTCTGCGCCTGATAAAACTCACAGAGCGTTACCATTCTAGTTCTTATCTTTCGAATGTGAAAACAAAACTAATTCTGCCCATACTCCTTCTCTTTTCCTGTAGTGAGAAACCGGATACTTTGTACCCAGAGCTAAGTGAGATTACCGAATCCGTCTATGCATCGGGAAATATAAAAGCGATGGATCAATACACTCTCTTCCCGAGTGTGAGTGGAACCTTGATTAAATTCATGGCACAACCCGGTGATTCTATAAAGATCGGAGATACTATTTGTATAATCGAAAATGACTTCGCAGAGCTAGAAAAAAGAAATTCTCAACTGATCTTAAAATTAGCCGAGATAAACGCTCGAGACAATGGTGAAAAGATAAATGAAGCCCGTCAAAACCTGTTAGCAGCCTCTGAAAAATACCAATTGGACTCTTCGCTTTACACTCGGCAAAAAAGATTGTGGGAACAAAATATTGGTTCGCGATTTGATTTGGAGCAAAAAGAACTCGTCATGACTCAGTCGAAAATAGCGAGGCGGACATCTCAAGCCCGCCTTAATCAGCTCAAAAATCAACTTGAAAATGAAAAAGAACGTGCCGCAGTCGGATTAGATATTGCCGAGCTACACTATAAAAATTATGCCGTTACAAGTAGACTCAATGGCAGGTTGTTTAATACTTCGGGAACCGAAGGCGACCTTGTGTCTCCGCAAACTCCTCTCGCTGTTGTGGGTGGAACGAACTCTTTCTTTGTTGAACTCTTAATTGATGAAGACGACATTGCCAAAGTGCAACTAAATCAACGGATATTTATAAGTATGGATAGCTATCCGAATGAGGTGTTTCAGGCCACAATCTCAAAAATTTACCCCCTGATGGATGAACGCACGCTCAGCTTTAAAATAGAAGCGATTTTCGGAGATACTCCCGGGCAACTCTATCCAAATTTGACAGTTGAAGCCAATATTCTCATTCATGAAAAAAGTAAAGCCATTGTTATTCCAAGAGAATACTTGATAGACGATCAATTTGTGCTGCTTGAGGACGGCGCACAAAGGCAGGTCAAAGTAGGTCTAAAAGACTATCAGAAAGTTGAAATCCTTGAAGGGCTAGATACCCTGACCGCTATCATTCTGCCATGAACTTTAGACTCATACTTGATATATCAATAAAACTTCTTTTCGCCCGTTTTAAGCAAACAATAGTAGCCGGCGTTGGTGTAACATTTGGAATTGCTATGTTCATTGCGCTCATCAGTTTTATGACTGGGTTGAATGACCTACTTGATGGACTAATTCTTAACCGAACACCCCACGTACGACTGTACAATGAAATTCAAGCCTCTGAAATACAGCCCATCGAAGGTTCTGACGACTACTACAATGCGCAAAACTTCGTACACTCCATTAAGCCCAAAAATTCTAAGAAGGAACTTAGAAATGTCTCTGCAATAATAGAAGCCCTCAGAGCAGATGCCAGAGTGATAGATGTAGCTCCGAAAGTAAGTGCACCGGTATTCTACAACACAGGAAATATTGAAATAGCAGGAATTGTAAATGGAATAGAAATCGCCTCTGAGGAAAAACTCTTTCATTTTAGCAACTACGTTATCAAGGGACAAATCTCGGACCTTACCAATGTGAGCAATAGCATATTTTTAGGCAAGGGTGTTGCACAAAAAATGATGGTTGATATAGGAGATGTTGTTCAAATAACGGGTGCAAAAGGACAGACATCATTGCTCAAGGTAGTTGGCATTGTTCAACTAGGGCTCGCCGATTTAGACAATACAATAAGTTATGCCGACATCCGAACCACACAAACAATTCTAGGAGAAGGCCCTTCCTATATTACAGACCTTCAGGTGAAGTTGTACGACATCGAATCAGCTCCAATGGTGGCTAAAGAATTTAAATACAAATTTGAATTAGATGCAATAGACATTCAGACTGCAAATGCACAGTTTGAAACAGGTAGTAGTGTGCGCACCATCATTTCGTACTCGGTTGGTGTAACCCTCCTCATTGTAGCCGGATTCGGGATATATAATATTCTGAATATGCTGATCTACGAAAAAATGGATTCCATAGCCATTTTGAAAGCTACTGGATTCTCCGGTCTTGATGTGAAATCAATTTTCATTTTGCTATCTATGATAATTGGAGTAGCCGGAGGAATACTCGGTTTGCTTTTTGGCTATGTGCTTTCTGAAGTGATAAATCACCTCCCATTTGAGACTGAGGCACTTCCAACTATTAAAACTTTTCCGGTTCAGTTCAACCCTGTTTACTATATCATTGGAATCACATTCGCTCTCATTACGACATTTATTGCGGGATGGTTTCCAGCCAAAAAGGCTGCCAGTATCGATCCTGTAATAATCATTCGAGGCAAATAATTTTGATGATGGATAAAGTGCTGGAAGCAAAAAATATTACTCGATACTTTGAAGACCCCATACGCTTCAAGGTTCTGAACGATGTGAGCTTCTCAATTGAGAGAGGGCAATTTGTATCGATCATTGGTAAATCAGGCTCGGGAAAATCAACCCTTCTGTATGTGCTATCTACAATGGATACCGATTATGAGGGCGAACTATGGCTGGATGGATTAAAAACAACGGGCAAAAGTGGAAATGAACTTGCCCGAATCCGAAATGAGAAAATTGGATTCGTGTTTCAGTTCCACTACCTACTGGCCGAGTTCAATGTGTTGCACAATGTAATGCTACCAGGCATAAAACTCGGAAAACACAGCAAACAAGAACTTGAGCACAAAGCGATGGAACATCTCAAAACTTTAGATGTAGCTGACCAAGCTCTGAAATCGCCAAATCAACTTTCGGGCGGACAGAAACAACGTATCGCCATTGCGCGAGCGCTCATAAACGACCCTGTAATTATTATGGGTGATGAACCTACAGGAAATCTCGACAAAAAAAACAGCGATATTGTTTTCGATAAATTCAAGGAACTAGCATCTGCCGGCAAACAAACGATGATGGTAGTAACCCACGATGCAGAGTTTGCGAACCGAACAGATCGAATTATCGAAATGGAGGACGGAAGAATACTTGATACATCAACTAAAATCGTCGTATAGTCCTATTTTTCGCTTCTTCCTGATAAGAAGGGTCAACAAATATTACTTACTCAAGTACAAATTCCTTTCGTTGTATAACTGTCTAAAGAATGGATCTTTCAGATCTTTGATAAATCTTATAGCTTCGCCAGTCGACTTCATTTCAGGGCCTAGTTCTTTATTTACCTCCGGGAATTTTTCATAACTGAATACAGGTATTTTTATAGCGTATCCAACTTTCTTCGGGTCGAATTTAAAGTCCTTCACTTTCTTCTCGCCCAACATTACTTTCGTTGCGAAGTTTACATAAGGTTCATCATAAGCCTTGGCTATAAACGGCACAGTGCGGCTAGCACGAGGGTTGGCTTCGATGATATAGACAATATCATTTTTAATTGCAAACTGAATATTAATCAGACCCACTGTATTGAGCGCCAAGGCTATCGTTTTTGTATGCTCTTCAATTTGAGTCATCACAAAATCACCGAGATTGTATGGAGGAAGCACTGCGAAAGAATCACCACTATGGATACCTGCGGGCTCTATGTGCTGCATGATTCCAATGATGTACACATCTTCTCCATCGCAAATTGCATCCGCTTCTGCTTCTATGGCGCCTTCGAGGAAGTGATCTAAGAGAATTTGATTTCCAGGCATATCGCGAAGAATGTTTACGACATGTTGCTCCAATTCATTTTCGTTAATCACAATTTTCATTCTTTGACCACCAAGTACATAACTTGGACGCACGAGCAATGGGAAACCTAAGTCTCGCGACAACTCGATAGCCTGTTCGGCATTCTCCACTACTCCGAATTTTGGATAAGGGATATTTTTATCCTTCAACAAATTGCTGAATCGACCGCGGTCTTCCGCTAGATCAAGAGAATTATAATCCGTTCCAATAATCTTGATTCCATGTTTGTGCAGCTTGGCAGCAAGCTTTAGGGCCGTTTGACCGCCAAGTTGAACTATCACGCCCTCCGGTTTTTCATGCTGAATAATCGCATAAATGTGTTCCCAGAAAACGGGTTCGAAGTACAGTTTGTCGCTCGTATCAAAGTCCGTAGAAACAGTTTCGGGGTTGCAATTAATCATGATGGTTTCGTATCCGCACTCCTTTGCAGCCAATACTCCATGAACACATGAATAGTCGAACTCAATACCCTGTCCTATCCTATTTGGACCACTACCCAAGACAACCACTTTCTTTTTATCGGAAACAATACTCTCATTTTCCTCTTCAAAAGTTGAATAGTAGTACGGTGTCTTCGCTTCAAATTCTGCAGCACAGGTATCTACGAGTTTATAGACCCTTTTGATGCCCATGTCATCACGTTTTTTGAAAACCTCACTTTCTAAACATCTCAATAGATGAGCAACCTGACGATCCGCGTATCCCTTTTGCTTTGCTTCGAACATTAATTCTCTTGGCAAAGTCTCCAGAGAATGCTTTTCAATTCTTCTTTCCAGAAGTATAAAATCTTCGATTTGTTTTAGGAACCAAAAATCTATTTTAGTTTTTTCTTGAATGGTCTTGAATGGAATTCCCAGTTTTATAGCATCATAAATGTGGAACAATCTATTCCAACTTGGGTGCTCCAGCGAATCGAGAATCTGCTGTTGATCGCGCAGTTCTTTGCCATCGGCACCCAATCCATTTCTGTTTATTTCCAACGACTGACAAGCCTTCTGCAGTGCCTCTTGAAAACTTCTACCAATGCCCATTACTTCTCCAACACTCTTCATTTGAAGACCCAACTCGCGATTACTTCCAGGGAATTTATCGAAATTCCATCGCGGAATTTTCACGACTACATAATCGAGGGTTGGTTCAAAGAAAGCTGAAGTGCTTTTGGTAATTTGGTTTGTCAATTCGTCGAGGTGGTAACCGATAGCCAATTTGGACGCGATTTTGGCGATAGGGTATCCTGTGGCCTTAGAGGCAAGTGCCGAAGAACGAGAAACACGAGGATTGATCTCGATAGCAATTATATCTTCTTTCTCATCGGGGCTAACCGCAAACTGAACATTGCAACCACCTGCAAAATTTCCAATGGAGCGCATCATCTTGATAGACATGTCACGCATCCTTTGATAAGTAGTATCACTTAATGTCATTGCAGGCGCCACTGTTATGCTATCGCCCGTATGAATGCCCAATGGATCGAAATTTTCTATGGAGCATATAATCACTACGTTGTCATTTGCATCGCGCAGGAGTTCGAGCTCAAATTCCTTCCATCCGAGCAATGCTTTGTCTATCATTACTTCGTGAATAGGCGAAAGATGCAACGCCCTAGTGAGTAGCTGATCAAAATCGGACTGTTTGTGCACTAAAGCAGCTCCGCTTCCACCCAATGTATAGCTGGCTCTTATGCAAAGCGGAAAACCATACTCCTGAGCAATCTCCTTTCCCTCTAGAAAACTCTTCGCTGTGGTCTGTGGAGCCATCGGAATGCCGATTTCCTCCATTAGGTTTCTGAAAGCTTCGCGGTTTTCTGTTACTTCAATGGCTTTGGTATCAACACCAATCATTCGAACGCCATAATCCTTCCAAATTCCGGTTTCCTCGCATTGAATGGCCAAATTGAGGGCTGTTTGACCGCCCATCGTAGGTAAAACGGCATCAATTTTATGCTCTGATAGAATCTTTTCTATGGAAGCCACCTCCAAAGGGAGCAAATAGATGTTGTCGGCCACTACCTTGTCTGTCATGATAGTTGCCGGGTTGCTATTGATGAGTGTAACCTCAATTCCCTCCTCCCTCAAGGACCTTGCGGCCTGAGAACCGGAGTAATCAAATTCACATGCTTGTCCGATAACAATGGGTCCAGAACCAATAATGAGGACCGACTTAATGCTCTTGTCTTTGGGCATTTTTTTTTTATCCGGCAGGAATCCGCTTTGGCAGACCTGTCAGGTGATTTAATCTCTTGATAATTTCCGAAATGCGCCGCGAAAGTACACCGACCCTACCCTTTTCCAAAAAGGAGATATGAACGAAATGTTCAAAGAATCAACATAAGTTCGAGGTTGTGTGTACAATGCTCTCCGACTGTTCATACCTAAATTTAAGCACTATGTGCAGGATCGACTACAGTGAACTTGTAAAAACAACAATACCAGCATGCAGTGCGAGGGGACGTTTAAAAACCTGTTTTATCCCGTATTACGCATTAGGGCAATTTTTGTAGAATGCGCGCGGGATTCTCAAATCTAAGCGATAGAAAACTGCATTCATCGGCAAAATTAGAGTGCAATTTTTCTATCGTTTGATTTGGGTTTATGTTTCGTGGTGGTCGAAGACAAGTCAAAAGCGCGCCCCAATCTTAGTCCCGAAAGGCGCATAGCTGAGTTCTCTACAACTGCGATTTGGCACAGTATTCGGCGGAATTTGTACCAAATGAATTCATAGTGTTCGGCTATAATTCATAGTTGGGTCATAACTTGAAAGAGCTTTTTAGAGGTTCTCTAAAGTACAAGATCGCTTAGCTAAGCAATTTTATAGGGAAGCACTTCTTGAAATCTAGGTTAAAGGGGATTCTGCCGTTTAGCATATTTGCCAACCAAAAAATCCGCTATTGAGTTTTCATCCTGCTGAAATATTTCTCAAACCGCAATCTTCAAAGCTTCGTCAATTGCCAATAATTTTCTGATTTCTTCAGAATTTTCTCGAATATCGGAATGCTCTTGCATTGTGAACACGATTAGTTTGGAAGAATTTGGCACGTACTTTTTCCTAAATTCTGTTGTAGTCACATAGTAAATTTTATCATTGTACACAGCCCAAAAAGCATTCTCATCATTGGGCATAACCAACAATTTGCTGAACACATAGTCGCCTTCCTTGTAAGAATCCCCCCTGATGCCATTAAATTTACTAAAAACAGTATTGACATTACACAAAGGAAGTGTTTCACCGGCCGAATTACAGAATTTCGCCTGAAAAGCCACGGCTCCTCGAGATTCAAGGTAAATCGCATCGTCACAGTTCCAAATTCCGAAGCCGTCCAATGCAAAGGATCTGATAATAAAACCCTGTGAGGCCATGGACCTCATAGAGGCACCTTCCTTCTTATTGGCTTTGGAACGTGATATAACAATCTACTTTTCATAAGCCAACTTGCTCTCAAAATTCCTCCTTTCCTCTTCTCGCCTCACAGCTCTTAGGGCTCGCAGTCGGGCCTTTTCTTCTTCATTTGCGGCTTTCCGAATCGCCTCCTCTTCTTCCTTCATCTGGAATTCCTCTTTCAACTTCTGTTCGGCTATAAATTGTTCAATCCGCTTCTTCTCGAGGTCAACCAAATCAGATTGTTGCTTTTCTTCTCAAAGTCTCTTCTCAAGCAAGCTGTCATATTGCTTTTGTTTCGTTTTGAAAAGCTTCAGTGCTTCATCATAGTTTTTTCCCTCAAATACAGGTCGCGTCAAATAAGATACACTCTTCGAGTCGCTCACAAATTTTATATTATAGATTCCCACCGAAATCCCCTTTTCTATTTCAACATCTCTGTAATCTTGTTCTGTATCCGCAATATTATATGAGGTGTCACTTTCATGCAACTCGAAAATTAACCCGTTGTACGCCATCAGTTCGGGCACAGAGGCCGGATCAATTTCGATCTCGAAACCCGGGAGATCCGGATTGGCCTTCACAGGTTCAAAAAGAAATGAACTTTCATCTGATGGCATTTCTTCATCTAATTCCATATTGCTTTCTGCAGATAAAACTGCAGGAATGTCTTTTACATCCAAAATTGTGAGTTCCTCTTCTTGCTTTTCAATCCACTTTTTTGAAATGGTGTCCAAGTAATAAACATTAAATTTTGGTTCCGCATTATTCGAACTCATGTGGACCATTGGCTTAACAGCCTGATTGACCTTCAATAATTCAGATCCTTTATAAGCGACCACTTCACACATACCCGCAGATTCGAAGAGTGCTTCATTAGTTTGACCGGGTTCTTGATACTTCATCGGGATACCTGAAAGGAAAAAATCAACAACATCTTTGAACTCTCTGTATTGAATGTCTACCTCACCTGTAATCAAATTTCCCTTTTCATCAGTAAAAGAATTGGCCGGAAATACGATTACAGTTCCCGTTGGATGAACCAAAGTATCTCCTTTCTCCGCCAATACAGTATAAGAATTAAAAGGAATGTCGACCTCTTCAATTGGAGGATTAATGAGTGCTGCACTCATTACTGGAATTGAAGTCTGAATGTTATCTTCTCAACAGCCTGTGACTACCACTAGCCCAATCAGACCAAAAAATAAATTTGATTTGTACATAATAGATGGCTTTATAATGAAGAAGCTAGATCTACGTCTGAAAACTTGCCTGCGCATTACATATAAATACTGAAAACCATAAAACCGGCAGATAGTAAAGTAGCTATTGAAAAAACAGCAAACTCTTTAAATTATTGCAAGGGTCTCCGGAAAATTAACTTGGGAATTGAGAAAATTACCTCGAACAAGACTATAAATATCAACACCTCTAGTAGTTGGATACTCCATTCATTGCATTCACGACTTGACGAAATAGTGGATTTCGACAATAGCAATATAGGTGATGACACTTACCCGTTTCAGTGAAGTCGAACAACTGAAAAGAAGATTTAGCAGTTGTTTTCGAAATGTAGAGACGACAATTCTCTGCGGATTTTCGCTTATTGCAACCCAAACTAGTATCACCATATTTATAAGGCCCGGGGCCAAAAAGACCAATTGCAAAATCCTTCTTTCTCAAAACAAAATCTTTTTCATTGTAGATGATCATCACTCGGTAATTGTCGTTCCAAAATGAATCGAAACTTGTATTCCTCTGATTGAAATGATCCCTTAAAACCTCTTCCGCTGAAATGGCGGGGGCAATCAAGCAAATGTTTACACAAGATTGTTCGGGTGTAGGTATGTCAATATTTAAAGGATCCCAAAGACAATGCGTAAGCACCTTTGCCCCCAAGCTGTGCGAGATTAGATGAAGCGTGTCTGTTTCCAAACCGTTCAGAATTTTCCTCAATTGCTGTCCAGTAGGTATGGCATTTTCCTGAGCTTCCAAAAACATCTCGAAAAGTGTGCGATTCTTTTTTGCACTTGCCGAAAAACAACATCCGTACATGCCATCCCAATATACCTCCAAATACACTGCACTTCTATGTCCATTTTTAATGAGTATTTCTCGCAAACCATCGTATTCAGCAGGCGAGCATCTGTCGTGATTGAAAGAAGTGAATGCTTTCCTATAACCATGAACCATAGCCGTTACGGGTTCTCGCTTGACGTTTGATTCATTTACCCGATTCACAAGACTCTTATAAATAGTATTGTTCAAAGAATCGACATACTCCTCACTGAATTTATCGAAATGGAGGTCATACAATTCTGCAACATTCACAAATTCGCCAGGGTTCGCTGTGTACCAATTCAAAAGTGTCGATCCACAAGACTTCAAGAAATCATTAGAGATAAAATAATCCGGATAAGGAAAACCATTTGCGTCGATATAAATTGACATGTCGCCATGCGGGTGATCCCCATAGAGGACGTGCCCATCTTGAGAGTAGCAAGGAGACTCCATCACCAAAACAAATATCAAAAAACTGATTTTCCGAATCATCATGCAAGTTTACTTCACAAACTTCCATTTAGTAATTTTTTGGAACGAGATATTTACTGCTATACGCCTGAGTGACCCTTCAATTAGGGTTTTGCCGTTGGAAGCTATTTCATCTATGAAAGTCAGGGTTCAAAAGTGCCAAAGGCCTCATTTGTGATGAAAGGCTATACTTTTGCAATGAGTCCATGAAAAGCGATTTCACATATAATGAATTGAAAATTGCCTATGTCCAATACGGAACGGGAACAGAGACGAGCATTTGCTTTCCCGGATTTGGACGTCCCTCTGAAGATTTTAAATTTCTTCAACCCATTCTAAAGCCCAATCAAAGATTGATTTGTGTTGATCTTTTTGCGCATGGTGAATCCATATTTCCTGCCACTAGAATTATGAATGATCCATTGTCAAAAGAGGAATGGATCCATTTTATGAATGCCTTCCTTTTGCACTTGAAATTAAATACTTTTCATCTGATTGGCTATAGTATGGGTGGGAGGGTAGTATTGGTGACGATGGAATTGATGTATGATAGAATAATATCCGTTCTTCTCATAGCTCCTGATGGACTGAAAATAAATCCCTTTTATAGGTTTGCAAGTGGCACTGCAATAGGAAGGAAAATGTACCACTCCATCATTCAAAATCCCACGCGCATTTTTGCGTTGGCGAAGTGGCTCAATAAAGTCGGACTACTTACGGATAAACTTCACAGGTTCGTGCACGTGCATCTGGACACTCGTGAGAAAAGAGAACTGGTGCGAGATGCTTGGATGATATATCGAAAAATATTCCCTGACAAAAAGAGAATTGCTTCACTCTATAAGTCAAATCCAATATCCTTTCATATGATATTCGGGAAATTCGATTCAGTAATTGTGCCCCAATTGGGACAGAAATTCGCTGCTCAACTTGGTGATAAAAAAACTTTGCATGTCTTACCGATGGGTCATCGAATGTTGGGTGTTGAGTTGCAAAATTACCTGAATGATAATCCGTCAATGCTTTCACCTCAAATAATATAATTATACTATTCGCGATTTTTAGAATCAATTAGGATTGTGACAGGACCATCGTTAATCAACTTTACCTGCATCATGGCACCAAACTCTCCACATTGCACATCCTTGTTCATTTCTTTAGATAGGGTAGACTTGAAAAACTCATACAAGGGAATGGCACGTTCGGGTCTCGCAGCTTTAATAAATGAAGGTCTATTTCCTTTCTTCACTGATGCATGCAATGTAAATTGACTTACCACAAGAATATCACCGGATACTTGTTTTACATCGAGGTTCATTTTGTCTTCATGATCGCCAAAAATTCGCATCTGGGAAATCTTGGCGCATAACCATTGCGCATCCTCATCATTATCCTCTTCTTCGATGCCTAATAAAATAAGCAAGCCTTGTTGAATTGCTCCAATGACCTTTTCATCCACTTCAACAGAGGCTTTTGATACACGTTGAACAACAACTCTCATGACATATAAATTTTGAATTTATCCATACAAAGGAAGGGACATGCTTGGCAACTATCCAAACAATCGGGAGGAGACATGGGAACATTGAAATTGATACTACCTTACTCATTTATCTAAGTACTTGACGGATGATGCATTGGAGGTTGAGCAAGGTAAAATAAGCACATATTGAATTTTTCCAATAAATTCTGCTCCGTCCTTTTTTGTAACTACATAAAATCTCTCCGCGACATATTCCGCAGTATCATCAGGTTCTTGGGAGAAAACACAATTACTTCGACAGAGTATGAATACCAGAATAACAATGGAATGTCTGATTGATGTGCTGTATCAAAGACCATCAAATGTAATTCATAAATCTTACTGATTAGTTCAGCATTTGGCAAATGAACAGAAATCTGCTCCGGGTTAAAAATTATGTCGAGAGTCAATAAATAAATATTGATGGGACTGCGCATAGCAAAATGTTGTGGATACGCTCTATATCGCGTATCCACAACATTAGAAGAAACCTATTCATCCAAAAGCAAAATCAATAAGGGCCCACATCTCCACTGCCACTTATCTCTGTGGTTATGGTTGGATTGCCCAAATAACGCACATCACCTGAACCAGAAATATTGACTGCCAGATCATGTTCACAATGCAAATAGATGTCTCCGCTTCCAAAAATATCCGCCAAAGCATCGTATGCAATCATATTGACCGCATCCACTTTGCCGCTACCGTGTATGTGATATTCGGCATAGTCGCATTCGCCAATAGCGGCCATATCTGCTGAACCATTGGTCCCCATGCGAAGATGTCCTCCACTATATCTTGCTCGAGCGCTGCCACTTCCGCTATGATCTATTCGCAGATTTTCGCTAGTTACCATATCCTCCATAACAAAATCTATCGCTCCATTCAATTCTACATGATTGATGATGGGGCCATAGACTTCAATCTTCATCAGCGTGTAGTCGTAATTGTGATACTCCTCATCCATTTCGATGTGTAATACCTCTCCTCGAACGTATGTTTTAACATCGTGAATGATGTTGTTGTCTGTTTTAACCACAACGTAAACGCCTTCGGACTGGTAATAAGATATATCGAAAGAGCCATAAGATTCTATCATGTCGAAGTCTGCGACATTTCGTGTAGATGTTTGCACAATGCCTGAGCCCTCCTTCTTCCATCGCTTCTCGCAGGAACTCAGAAATAAGCTAGTCATTAATAAAACAAATAAAACTGGCAGTTTTGAAAAATTCATTTTGTATATCATGGTACTTTGATGTTGTTTCATGGTTATGACAACAAGCTTTCATAGTACCCCTATATACCCACAAGATATTTTTCTTAAAAGTACTAAAAGAGAAACTGTAAGTCAAATAAGACCTTAAAATCAAATCATTTAAATGATTTTCAATTGTAAGCTAGAGCGGACGGAAAGAAGAAAATAAAACCCCTATTTCAAATGAATATAAACAGGACAAACCATTCGAAATCTCACCATTTCACCTTTGTGTTTAGCAGGAATAAATCGCAGTGCTCCAAAAACACGATCAAATTCATCTCGCACAAATTCATCATTAGCATTTGATGACACTTTGCTCACAGAGCCATCCTTTTCGATTACCATCTCAACCAAAAATTTAGATTGAGGAGGACTACTTGGATGAGAGGGCACATTCAGATTTTTCTGAATCTCTTGGAGCATATCGGACTCAACTCCGGCATACTCTGGAAATGTATCCGCGAAAACATAGATTGAATCCATAGCAGATAAGTCCTGAGCTCGAAAGGAATCAGATTCTAGTATCAGAAAAATGCACAAAATGATAGAAATTACTCTGTAAATTATCATGAATCAAAGATAGATATTTTATAGGGAACCTCAAGAAAACCAATAGTCCGGCCACAAATCCGACTTTAATCGAACCTTATGCATACAACACAAGCATTTAATCAACTCATATCCAATTGACATGAATTTAGACTTCCTTCGTCTGACCACTACTTGTGCGAACCTTAACCTTTTTCATTTTCTCTCTGTTGAGCGTGTGCCCATCTGTGTGCATTGCACAGGATGCAACGGTCATTCGCAGTGAACTTCAGCTACTGGAAGGTCCTATCAACGACACAGACAGGGCGTGCACTTACAACTGGATTTCTTTTAATTATGCCTATGAAAATCCGGATGAAGGTATTAAGTATGGCAGATTAGGTCGTTCGCTTTTGAAAAAACTCGATTTCAAAAAAGGCATCGGTGATGCCCATAGCAATATGGGGTTTTGCTTTACTTGCAAAAGTGAATTCGATAGTGCAAATGTTCATTACTCTAAATCTATTGAAGCATTTCAGAATATTCAAAACAATTGTTGGACAAAAGTTCCCACGTCGAATCTAGGCGCCAACTATATCAAACAACGCGATCTTGCAAATGCACTTATTCAATACCTCGAAGCAGCAAGGCTTGAGGAAGGATATCCTGACAGAGGTTCCAAATCTACAAGCATATACTCTGTTGGAATCGTATACCATGCAATGAAGAAATCCGATAAAGCGATACCCTATTTCGAACAAACCTGTGCAATTGATCTGGCCAATTCTGATACATCCAAAATGGCGGAAAGACTTGCTGCTTTGGGCAATACATTAACTGGGATAGGGAGATTTGAAGATGCACAGAAAAAATTCAAGGAAGCCTTTTCATATTTCGCCAAACTTGACGATAAATATCGTAAGGCCATTACGCACATTGGACTCGCTAGACTAAAAGAAAAGACTGGATATGAAAAAGAAGCGATATACGAAGCAGAAATTGCGCGAGAAGTATTCAAAAATGAAGATCGAAAAAGTGACTGGTTCAGCGCTTGTGTCCTTTTAGGCGAATTGTACTCTAAAAACGAGAATTGGGTAAATTCGTTTGAAGTATTAAATGAAGGAGTAAAAATCGCAGAGGAATTACAAGTGAAATCTGCTAGGTTAAAGATTAATGAAAAACTCACACTAGCCAGTATGAAGTCTGGGCCACTTCTCTGGCAGCGGAATACTTTGAAAAACACACTTCTCTGCGCGAAATTATGCTCGATGAAGAGATGAACGACAAATTAGCTGAGTACTCCACCAAATTCGAAACAGAGAAAAAAGAAAAAGACTTACTCATCGAACGAGAAAAAAATCTATCTCAGGAATTGCAACTGAAAGAACAGCCATTTCGAAAACGCATTTTCCTTGGCTTGCGTATCATTTCGTTGTTGTTTGCACTTATCCTCATTAACAGGTATCGTCTGAAAAGGCGAGTTGCCCTCGAACTTCATGAGAAAAACATCCTTATCGACAAAGCGAAGAACCGGGCTGAAGAAAGCGAGCGATTCAAGCAGCAGTTCCTTGCCAACATGAGTCATGAAATGTGCACTCCCGATAGCGTCATTTCAGGATTTACCTCGCTACTCCGCGAAAAGCAACTCGATGATACATCAAGCAAATATGTTGAAGCCATAGATCATTCGGCAAAAAATTTAGTTTCACTGGTGAATGATATCTTGGATTTGGCCAAAATGGAAAAAGGAAAAATGAGCATGCAAAAAGAGTCCTTTTCACTACGCACCGAACTCAAAATGCTTGTTGAATCATTTCTACCCATCGCAAAAAAGAAGGGCATTTCAATTCAAATCAATATTGCTGATGAAGTACATGACGATTTTTTAGGCGATGCCCGCCGGATAAGTCAAATACTATACAACCTTATCTCGAATGCGATCAACTATATGGATCGAGGCAGCGTAAAGGTGGCTGTAACAAATGCAAATACAGAATCACACAATAAAAACAAGTAGTAATTGAACTTATCAATGGACAAACGTTGGAAGTGTCGCACAGAAAATTGCCGGAAATAAGGGCCGCCATTTCAAGGTGAACAATTCTAGCTCGCAATTGCGCTTATTCCTACCATACTACCGTCAACCCAGAATCCGCGTTGGAAATCTATTGCAGCACGAATCCCAATGCGCATTCTGGGTTAAAACTGCTGCTGATCTTTGGTTCAATATGCTGTCCTCAAGTACAAACACATACTTCCAAAGACACTAATGAAAATGAGAAGATCGGTAACGTCAACAGTCCCACTGTAATCTAGATCAGGTATTTCGCAAGAAGAATTACATCCAAATGAAGAAATGAAAACTAGCAAATCCGTTACGTTTAGAACTCCATTGAACCCGCTTTACGCATTAGGGCAATTTTTGTAGAATGCGTGCGGGATTCTCAAATCTAAGTGATAGAAAACTGCATTCATCGGCAAAATTAGGGTGCAATTGTTCTATCGCTTGGTTTGGATTAAAATCAAAGTCTCCAAGGCAGCTACCAACGATTATTGAAGGTTGATGAAACCCTTGAGTAATAATTATATCCCCATTTCCCAGAGTTGCTGTAGACACTTCTCCCATTGTACAATCACTTTGAACAGTTGAACCAGAAAAGGAAAACCCGAATGGAGAGATCACTTTTCTTTCGATGGATTGGGCAGAAGTTGAAAAAGAATTCACCGAGCCAATGGCTATAATCAGTAATGCTAAAACTCTAGATTTCATTTGAAGTTGGATTGAAAATATTCGGAATATATCGGCAGTAAAAGTTTTATAAATCTATTTGCGGTTTCAAGGACATAGACCATATGTTTAGCGAACGTGAGGATTTAGTGATTGAACGAATAAAGCAACTTTTGAGGCTTCATTTCTCTACTGGCACGTTGCGGCAAGAGTTACACTTTTATCGCCCCATTCTACCATTTTAGGAATGCCAGCACTAAACATGTGACACAAAAGGCAATCACGCAGGCTATTTCCACAATCATCCATTTGTCCGAGCCCTTGAATTGAGTCATCTCATTTTGATTCATGGCACAAATCTTTTGGGAATGCCAATTTCTAGGGTGAGGAATCTAGTGGGTGCTGTCTGTGAATGAGTGAACGTACATTCTGCTTCGGAATCTGGGTTCAATAAAAATCCAGCCGTTTGTGGTCAGAATTAAACGTAAAACCGCGGGTTTAGGCAAATTAAACCGTTACAGGATCTCCATTCCGCAATTGGGGTGTTTTTGTTGAAAGCTACTGAAATTGACACTTCTAAACTCGTCTGGCTCTTCGTAATTTCGCCGCTTACAAATTATGCGTTTTTCATGTCGATAGCCAGAGCCAAACAGGCCGCCACCCTTGAAGAAGCCAAAGAAATGGGCCTTCTTCCCGAAGAATTTGACAAAATCGTTGCAATCTTGGGCCGTGTTCCAAATTTTACTGAAATGTGCGTGTATTCCGTGATGTGGAGTGAGCATTGCTCGTACAAAAACTCCATCAAATGGTTGAAAACACTGCCAAAAGATGGTCCACACATGCTTGTAAAAGCCGGAGAGGAAAACGCTGGTTTAGTAGATGTTGGGGACGGTTTGGGATGTGCTTTCAAAATTGAATCTCACAACCACCCCTCCGCCATAGAGCCCTATCAAGGAGCGGCTACGGGCGTGGGTGGAATCAATCGGGATATTTTTACTATGGGCGCCCGACCAATCGCCCAATTAAACTCTCTCCGATTTGGAAAGTTAGACAATCCAAGAACAAAATGGCTCTTAGCCGGAGTGGTGAAGGGTATTGGCGATTATGGCAACGCATTCGGAATTCCTATGGTTGGTGGCGAGGTGTACTTTGATGAAAGTTATCAGAGCAATCCTCTGGTAAATGCCATGTCCGTTGGACTAGTGGATGCCAAACGCATAATCTCTTCGAAAGCAAGAGGAGTAGGAAATCCGGTGTATATCGTTGGATCTGCAACCGGTAAAGATGGCATAAAGGGAGCCTCATTTGCCAGTAAGGACATGACTGAAGACTCTGCCAAAGATCTACCTAGCGTGCAAGTTGGGGATCCATTCCAAGAAAAACTATTGCTCGAAGCAACAATGGAGTTGGCTCAAACTGATGCTATCGCTGGAATGCAAGACATGGGAGCGGCAGGGATTACTTGTTCAACCAGCGAAATGAGTGCGGGGGGCAAAGTGGGAATGGATATTCATCTAGATCTTGTGCCTACTCGACAAGATGGTATGGCACCTTTCGAAATCCTACTGAGTGAATCGCAAGAAAGGATGCTCATCGTAGTGAAAAAAGGACAAGAAAAAACAGTTCAAGAGATCTTCGAAAAATGGGATCTTCATGCCGTTCAAATTGGTAAGGTTACCAAAGGACCCATGGTTAAATATTACATGAACAAAGAATTGGTTGGAGAAATTCCTGCCGAGTCATTGGTTCTTGGTGGTGGAGCCCCTGTGTAAGAAAGAGAATTCAAAGAACCCACATACTACGCCAAAGCTCAGAAATTTGATATGGCCTCGGTACCGGAACCAAAGGACTATGTAGTGACTGCAAGATTACTTATGGCCAATCACAATATTGCCAGCAAACGTTGGATTTACGAGCAATATGATTCGATGGTTGGCACCGTAAATATGTGTACAAACAAGCCTTCTGATGCCGCTGTGGTGAACATAAAAGGGACCAACAAAGCACTTGCCCTCACTGTGGATTGTAACAGCAGGTATGTAAACAATGATCCTGAGAAAGGAACAATGATTGCAGTAGCAGAAGCGGCTAGAAATATTGTGTGTAGCGGTGGAGAGCCATCTGCTATAACCAACTGTCTCAATTTCGGCAATCCACATAACCCTGAAGTCTATTGGCAATTTGTGGGTGCTATCAAGGGAATGAGTGAGGCTTGCAAAAAATTCAACACTCCTGTTACAGGTGGTAATGTGAGTTTTTATAACCAGACCTCCAACGAAGATGGCTCTGCACTGCCTGTATTTCCAACACCTACAATTGGAATGCTTGGGGTATTAAATGATAAAAGTTTGCACACTTCTTTAGAGTTTAAATACAAGGGTGATCTCATTTATTTATTAGGAACACCTCGCAACGACATTAACTCTTCGGAATATCTTGCCGCTGTTCATGGGATAAAATTGTCTCCGGCTCCCTTCATCGATCTAGATGAAGAGTTGATGCTCCAGAACTGCATCAAAAGCCTCATTAAAAATAATTACATTTCCTCCGCTCACGATGTGAGTGACGGTGGACTTTTTGTTTCGCTTTGCGAAATGGCTCTACCAAATAGCCTCGGGTTTGACATCGTTACAGATGGAGAAATCAGAAAAGACGCCTTCCTTTTTGGCGAATCTCAGAGCCGCGTTGTTGTTACAGTAGTTGAGGACTATGAGGACGATTTCCTCGATCATGTTGGAGAAAGCAACGTAGAAATTATTCTGTTGGGTCATGTAACCAAAGGTCGAATCACAATAGATGAGGAAAATTTTGGTTATATCGAAGATTATAAAACACTATACGATAACGCCATTGCCAATGAAATGGTGAGCTAAGCCGCTGAATATCTTATGTCTGTTAAAGAATTTGTTCGCACAAAAGATTTTGGAAAGCACCTCCTGCGCATACTTGGTGTATACCTGGTGGTAGTGCTTTTAATATGGCTTTACCTTGCTTGGTATACCGATCATGGTGAGTTTATTTCAGTGCCTGAAGTGCGCGGAATGACTCTCGATGAAGCAGCTCAGTCGATAGAAGACCGAGACCTCAAATATGTAATAGTCGATTCGATTTATTCTGAAAATGCGCAGGGCGGTACTATTATGGAACAAAGCCCTTCGCCAGAGAGTCAGGTGAAAGAGGGCCGAGAAATATTCTTGACCACCTATCGCGTATCTCCTCCCTTGGAAACAATAAACATTGAAGAAGGCGAATACGCACAAGTAGCTTTGATCAAATTGCACAATAAGGGTATCAAGGTTAGAAAAGTTGAAGAACCAAGTAACCAGATGATCGGTGCTGTAATCAAAATTACCTACAAGGGCAAAAAACTGAAGGCCGATAGTCAAGTCAAAAGAGGTGAAGAAGTAGTAATGCACATTGGGGTTTCTGCCAACGAGCAGGTATTAGTGCCGAATGTGGTAGGAATGAGCCTCGATTCGGCAATGGCAGCTATTGAACAAGCAGAACTCATTGTAGGATTGACGATAGTATCTAGCCCATTGAGCAGCAAGGCAGACAGTCTTGCGGCACGAATATGCACGCAATCTCCTGCCCATTCGGGAGGCACATATGTTCCAAAAGGACAAATAATTGACTTGTGGATTTCGGTCGGACCATGTGATACAGACAGTCTGAACCTAGATACACCTAATCCGTAATTCATGAAAAAAACCGGAATCGTTTTATGTTTATGTATTCAGAGTCTTTTGAGTTGGTCTCAAGGAGATGGATCCGTCGAATTGGAACGAGACTTGATTTTTGGTTATCCACAGATGGAGAGGTATCAAAAGGAATTGCGATTTGAAAGTCGACAGCAACGAGGTGGTGGTTCAAGTTTAGAACTTCCATTTTTCGACGATTTCGCTCAGTATTCATTACCCACCAACGATCCGGAAATACCTGTAGAATGGCAATTGTGGGAAGATGAAAACGTATTCATCAATGGAACATTTCCTGTATCACCACCTACCGTAGGAGTTGCAACTTTCGATGGTCTTGCCTTCGATGGATATCCCTATGATTTTACCGATGAAAACTCTTATGGCGGAGCAGACACTCTGACATCACTTCCATTAAACCTTGCAGGCTTTGCCGCAGAAGACAATGTTTACCTCACTTTCTTTTATGAGCCCGGCGGACTAGGGAATAATCCTGATCCGCAAGACTCTCTTGTAGTGGAGTTCTATAGCCCGTTTGGTGCCGGTCAGTGGTTTAGGAAATGGTCGATGGCGGGAAATAATAATGTAACTTTTCAGCAAGTCTTTATACAAGTGAATGCCCAAGAATTCTTGATGGATGGGTTTCGATTCCGCTTCCGCAATTACGCTACCTTAAGTGGAAATGTAGACCACTGGCATTTAGATTATGTGATTGTTGATGAAGATATCGATCCGAATAATTTCAGCTTTGATGAAGTGGCAATGCAATATCCAAATAATACACTTTTGGAGGAGTATACCGCAATGCCCCTTACGCATTATTTGAGCAATCCTGCAGGTTTTGTGAGAGATCAGATTAACTTCAAGCAAAACAACATGGGTCTAACTGACGAGAACATCGTTACCAGTATCTGTATTACAAACGAAGCGACTGGTGCTGAAGTCTGCCTGCCCGATGATCAACGCGATTTCAATGTATTTGGCAACACTGGCGAGATCAGCAGAAATTTAACTCTATCTAGCATCTTACCTTTCGATGCATTGCCAACGGATACGTGCCTTATTTACGATGTAAATGTTTTTGCAACCACCACCGATGCCCACTTGCCCAACGACTCAGCGAGCTTCAAGCAAGTATTCTATAATTATTATGCATACGACGATGGAACGGCAGAACGTGCCTATGCACTCAACGTCAGTGGTGGCAGATTAGCAATGAAGTATTTCAGCGAAGTTGAGGACACACTCCTAGGTCTATTCATTCATTGGATTCCTTTTCAGTATGACAATTCGCTTGAAACTTTTCTGTTAAGAGTATGGGGGGATAATGGTGGAACACCTGGAAATGAATTGATCGAAAATTTTAATTCGTATTCTCCACACTATTATCATGATGGCTACAACATTTTTTCATATTATGAATATGACTCACCTGTTGCTGTTGAAGGTACATTCTATGTAGGTTGGACACAATCGAGCAACGTGCTACTGAATGTGGGGAGTGACAAAAACACTAATTCCAATCCCGCCAAACTTTTCTATGCTCTTGGAATAGGAGGGTCATGGACTCAAAGTACAATTACCGGTTCTATTATGATAAGACCTGTTTTTAAGTCAGGGAAAAGCGTTGTGTGGAATTATGTTTCGGAAAACAAAACGGATCAATTTTCTGTATTTCCAAATCCCACAAACGACATTCTCAATGTATCGCTGAACAACGAAGGAAACCATACATTTGAATTGCTGGATGCTTCGGGACGAGAGTTAATGAGCCTGATTTTGAGCGGTCCAAATTCATCTGTTGATACATCAAGTATCTCCGCAGGAGTATACCATATTCGTATAACTGAACAAAAAACAGGAACCACTTCCTCCAAAACAATAGTGGTGCAATAACCATGTCGAACGAAGAAGATATTCCAACAGAGGACAGTGATGACGAACTTTTTGAACACCACAGAATAGTCGCCGACAAAGGCCAGGGATTGTTGCGCATCGACAAATTCTTGCAGGCCAGATTAGAAAACACTTCGCGTACAAGAATCAAAGTAGCTCATGAGTCCGGCTATGTGCGAGTGAATGGAGAGCCGGTAAAAAGTAGTTACAAGATCAAACCAATGGATGTTGTGACGGTTGAACTTCCCTACCCCGTTCGTGAAATTGAATTGGGTCCGGAAAACATTCCCTTGGACATTATTTACGAAGACAGTGCACTTGTAGTGCTCAATAAAGCTGCAGGAATGGTAGTTCATCCCGGTCATGGCAACTATACCGGAACATTGGTAAACGCGATGATGTATCATTTCGAAAATCTACCGGATAAAAACGGTACTGAACGTCCGGGTTTGATACATCGAATAGACAAAAACACAACCGGTCTCATGGTAATGGCTAAAACTGAAGAAGCCATGACACATTTGGGAAAACAGTTTTTCGACAGAAGCATAGAAAGAAGATATGTTGCCCTCGTATGGGGTGATGTGGAAGAAAGTGGCACCATCACCGGGAATTTAGGCCGAAGTCTTCAAGATCGAAAACTGATGACAGTCTTTGCAGATGAAACACAAGGAAAACACGCTGTTACACATTACAATCTCATAGAAACATTCGGCTATGTTAGTTTGGTAGAATGTAAATTAGAAACAGGAAGAACTCACCAGATAAGGGCTCACATGAAATATATCGGGCATCCTTTGTTCAGCGATCCTGAATATGGAGGCGATAGAATTCTGAAAGGCACTACATTCAGCAAGTATAAGCAATTTATAGAAAACTGTTTTAATATACTTCCTCGACAAGCATTGCACGCCAAATCACTGGGGTTTGAACATCCTGAAACCGGCAAATGGATGCAATTTGAGATTGATCTTCCCGAGGATATGAAAACTGTGATCGAAAAATGGAGGGTTTACACTAAAGCACAAAAGGAACAACAGTAGTCACACTATCATTGAAGCAAGGCCTTACTTCACTCTGTTATTTAAATCATCAGCTCCACCTTTTTTCTCGCGAATTTTAACTTGTTGATTTCCGAAGCGGATTGACAAATCAATTCGAAACTGCTGACTCTCCCATCCGCCGCGCGTATCCATGTATTGATTATCAAAATCACTAACACCTCTCCACTGTGCGGTAAGAAATATATCCGTAAATGCCATTTTTAAGGTAGCTCTGCCGCTCATAAATGTTTTCTTTACTCCAACATCGGCGCTACCCATCGGCTTATTCTTAAATGATCCACCCCACAATCCTGGTCCTGAGCCCCAGCCCGATAGTTCTAAGCTCCAATCCTTTGGCAAGATAAACGCTGTTTGAGCATAAAAATTATAGGATACAAAATCCACATCAATATTTCGACCATCATCCAGATTGGCTTTGGTATGCTGATAGTAACCCGTAACGCTCACATAAAAACTTAGCCATTTAGTTGGCTGAACAGGGGCGCTGATTGAGAGAGCTCCATACTGTTGAAACCCAAGGTTGGTCTGACTGATATACGAAGCATCTCCATCGGCATAAATATTCATTGTCGAAAAATCGTCGGTTTGAGCAACTGTGAGAGAAGTGCTATACATGTACTTGTACGTATGTGTCAGTTCAATATTGTTGGTGTATTCGGGACGTAAGAACGGATTACCTTTTTGATAAGACAATTCGTCGAGTTTAAATTCGAAAGGATTTAAGTCTTGGTATGAAGGACGGTTGATTCTTCGCGAATAGGATAAACTGAAACTATTCATTGGATTCAATGCATAGCTCATTGAAATATTCGGGAAAATATTGAAATAAGATGTATCATTCACTTCATCTTCTTGAACAAGAGCATTTAGTTCGCCCTTGCTATTGGTTTGTTCGGCGCGCGCTCCAAGCTGTAAACCGATTTTTGTCCATTGCCTACTGTAATTGAAATACAGCGCATTGATATTTTCGGTGTACTGAAAGTTATTCGAACGTACCGTATCCAACTGGTCTTGTCCATCATCAATGTTATAGAAATCAAATGTGTTATCGGTAGTAACCTGAGATACTTTGAAACCAAGTCCTATTTTCCCTTTCAGCGCATTTCTCTCATAGTCAGATTTGAAACTGTATATTTCAATATCAGTGGGCGACTTCGTACGATAATTGTTTTCGTTGATAATAGATTCCTGATTAACATCAAAATATGTATTCGGTTGAAAACTGTTTGTCCGAATGCGGTATACCCCCAAGTCGGCATCCATCTTGAGAGTAGTACCCGATGTATCAGAGTAGATATAATTGAGGTTAAAAGTGCCATTATCACGACGGCCATCATTCTCCACATCCGCAATGAGAACTTGCTTTTCCAAATTCTCATCATCTGGGTCAATTTTAGTCACACTTTTATTACTCCAGCCCTCAGTGCTTAGGTTTCCACTTGAAATAAATCCTATTGTGTTCTTTGAATTAATAAAATAGTCAGCACCGATCTTAAAATCATTATTCAAATTATCACTTTCACTTCTTGTTTGTTGATCGAAAACCTTACCGTTCTGAATTCGATAAAGATCCATCCAGTTCCGTCTTGGTCCACCAGAAAGACTGTAACTTCCAAAAGCATTCCACTTTTCCTCTCGGCGATTCAGGGTAAGCGATCCGTTGTACTTTGGAACCTCACCGTATGCAAAGCCAAGATTCACGGAACCATTTGTTCCAAAATTCTTATTTTTCTTGAGTCGAATATTAATGATACCTCCAGTTCCCGCTGCGTCATACTTCGCCGAGGGATTTGATATAATTTCTATAGCTTCAATATTTGAACTCTGCATATTCTTGAGCATGGCTGCTAAGGCAGCAGCATCAAGTGGCGAAGGTTTTCCATCGATGTATATCTGTACTCCACTTCTCCCCTTAAGCATTACGTTATCGTTGTTATCTACACTTACGCCTGGAGCTTTTCTGAGTAATTCCAATGCAGTGTTGCCTGTGGCGTTAATTGTATTCTCAACATTAAACACAGTCATATCCGGTTTCACTTCTACCAAAGGCTTTACAAAAACTACCTCTAATGTTTTCATTTCTACACTTTGTTCAGCAACTGTTATTTCGTTCAAAGATTTAGTTTCACCTACAGCGAGTTCAAAAGGATCTGTTTTAAATGTATTGTATCCCATCGCCATTACCTTTAAGTAATATGATCCACCCGGCACATTATCTATGAAAAAAGATCCATCCAGTTCGGAAGCAGTTGCTTTAACTACAGAGGAATCGGCGGACGAAAACAAAACAACATTCGCAAATGGCAATGCATCTTGCTTGTTGTCTTTAATACTACCTGTAACGTTGCTTTGGCCAAAATGGGCAAGAGAAGAACATAAAGCAAGAACAACTAAAAGAACTGATTTCATCGTTTTGGTTTGAGAGAGCAAAGAAAGTGCTCAGACAAAGCGGAAATTTTCCGTTCATCCCAATTTTACAATTTTTGGAATATTGTATTAACTAGGCTTCCGAAATGGACTTAGCTAATGATTGATATTCTTCCGTAGAAAACTGCAACCTTGGATTTGTGAAATTCATATCACCAATGGTATTCATAGGAATTAAGTGCACATGCGCATGCGGTACTTCTAGACCGATAATAGCCACTCCGATGCGTTTACACGGAATTACCTTTTTCATTTTTTTGGCAATATCGCGGGCAAAAAGATTAATTTCCTGCAGATAATCTTCATCCAAATCGAAGAAAAAATCCACTTCAATCTTTGGAACAACAAGGGCATGTCCCTTCGCCACAGGTTGGATATCTAAAAACGCCAAGAATTTTTCGCTCTCGGCGATTTTGTAGCATGGTATTTCTCCGGAAATAATTTTTGAAAATATGGTTGCCATTACAATGAGTTCCTTATCTCGAAATATCAAGAACTTTGAACTTAATCTTTCCGGCCGGAACTGTCACCTCAGCAACTTCGCCAACCTTTTTACCCAAGAGACCTTTTCCAATTGGCGAATCGATAGAAATTTTCTTGTTGGCCAAGTTGGCTTCATTTTCGGCTACAAGCGTATACTCTACTACTGCTTTATTGGCAAGATTCTCAATTTTGACTTTTGAAAGAATAAACACTTTGGAATTGTCCACTTGGCTTTCATCCACTAAACGAGCATTTGCTATAAGATTTTCCATTTTCGCAATACGCGATTCAAGAAGTCCCTGAGCCTCTTTAGCTGCATCGTATTCTGCATTCTCGGATAAATCGCCCTTGTCTCTTGCTTCGGCAATTTGTTGTGTAATATGAGGACGCTCCACAGCTTTGAGCTGGTGTAGATCGTCTTTAAGCTTTTTGAGACCTTCGACTGTATAGTAAGCGACTTGCGTTGCCATTGTAAACTAAAAATTGATGAACTGATAGGGGCAAATTAAAAAACGAAACCCCGAAACTATCGGGGCTCGAATGCCTTTAACTGAAGGCAAAGGTAAGAAATTTCTTTTTTACAAAGTGATATGCACACCTAAGGCATGAACACCGTCAAATGGGTTTGTAAGTCTGTAAGAATAGTCCAATCCAATTCTCGATGTTTCACCGGCAGGTAATTCAATAGTGAGGCCTGCCGCAGGACCTGTAAATACAGTAGTGCGGTCTTCTTCACTGGTTATACCATCTTCCCACTGGTAACCTAGACGGAGGAAAACTTTTTCCTTAAATCCAAGTTCACCACCCAAGGAATACATGTCCTTGGTGAAACTATTTGAGGTGTATTGAAGGTTTGCTGTAAGCATTAAGGCTTCGGAAAACAAAAAGTCATAAGCAAATCCAACATTTACCAAAGAAGGTAATTCATACTTCTCTGAGCGTTGTTCCACAGTGAGAGAGGTTCCGTTGGTAGGAATAACGGCTGTTACGGTCATACCATCACCTCTGTATCGCATTGGCGGGCCAACGTTTCGGAGCGCAATACCAAATCGAAGGTTGTCATTCTCTCCTGTTACATATCGAATACCTGCGTCAAATGCCATACCCTGAGAACGCACATTGTAGATAGACTCAGATATTAAACGAAAGGTGATTCCTCCATAAATACTATTCGAAAAACCCTTCGCGTAGGACAAACCTATGTTCGAATAACTCGGGGAAAATGAACCGATGCCACCTTCCGGCAAATCCGCTTCAGTGATCATAATATCACCAAACCTCATGGTGGTAACAGTAAGACCTAGAACACCATTTTCACCAACTTTCTGACCGAAGCCAAGAGAGTTAAGTTTGATTCCGGTTCCCACCAAATACTGAGTATTGGTAAAGGACAACTCAGTTCTTTTCACAAAAGCCAAACCGGCTACGTTGAGAAAGGTTCCTTCCAATCCATTGGCCGAGGCCATATTTGAATTGGCTAGTCCGCTGCTTCTTGCCCAAGGGTTGATCAATAAGTGACCAGCACCTGCAGAACCTGCTCTATCCGGATTTCCGGCAATGGCTGTTCCAAGAGTGAAAAGTGCCGTGGCTGCAACTATCAGTTTTTTCATAAACTATCTTTTTTCGATCTAACTTAATTTTATTGAAAGTGATTTAAAAATTGTCAAGGTCTACTGGACGCATGACTCCAAACCACTTGAGTATCTTCTCACCTACATTGGGTACTTCTATATGCACTATGTATGTTCCACTAGCAATTGGGATATTCTTGAAATTCTTCAAATCCCAATCCAATGAAGTAATTGGATCCGCTTTGTTGAACTGCCGAACTAACGTCCCGTTGAGATCATAAATGGAAACAACACACTGCTCAGGCAGATTCGTAATCTTTACTCTGTTGTCGAGTTTATTCTGCTCGTAACTAGAGAATGCATAGTACGGGTTCGGTACAATGTTGATCACATCCAACACTGATGTGAGCACGGATGAGCTTCCTGTTGTAGCTTCAAGACCTTTTGTAGTGAAGCGGTAGAGGGGCAACCAATTGTTAAGAGAACCATTCGTTTGCTCCGTATTCTGATCCGTTGCAGAGAAAACTTTATACTCTCTTGCTACACGAAGAGCAATACGACAATCATTGGGTATAAGCCCTTGCTCCGGTGACAACAATTCGAAATTAGAATTAAGAAGTGATGATCCAACCCATGTACATGAGCGGAACAACTTCTTCCAGTTGGCTGTGCTCAATCCTTCGTTAGAAAGTTGATTAAACATAAACTGACCTTGATCGTAACGAGGAATATACTCTTCGTCATTCAATTCGTTTCGAAGATTTTTGAATACATATATCCAGTGCTGACCTCCGAATAGAGGCTGCAATCCAATGTCTGAATACAATCTAGAAGTTGGATTCCAAATCATATCATTTCCGTTTTCACCTGCCAACCAGCTATCCTCCGCAAAGGCCATATTCAAGCGCTCTCCGGTTTCAACATCTATTGCGTATCCAGGGAACCAACCCATACCGTATGACTGAGCTCCGTTTAATGTTGCTTCATTCACATTCACACCTTCTTCACCAACTGCTTTTCCATTTTTATCTACAGAAGGGTGAGAACGTAGTTTCATTTTCACACCGTTGATGTCTTCATCCAAATCAACAAGTTTCTGAGCAAGCAAAGGAATACCCTGGGCCTCAAAAACTGGAACACGCGACCATTTTGATTTATCTGAAGTAAAGACAACATCTACGTTGTTCAGTCCTTTAATATTTGCAATGTTCGCAGGTGCAATCGGTGAAAGATCACCACTTACTGTAGCTTCTGTTGGGGCTACCCCTACAAGCGTAGTAAGATCTCCGCCACTAGTGGTTATCACATCGGTATATGACACTAAGCAGAATGGCGACCATGATCCACCCAAAACTTTTTCATAGACCTCCTCTGCATCCGTGAATGGGGCATCGGCAGATCCATCTTGGAAGTCAGAGAAAATTGCTTCTTCAGCGGGAGTATTATCATCTGGTTCTACGGTACCGGCACGAATCCAGTTTTGCTCTGTAAAACCTTCTTGGTCTGGAATACCGAACAACCATGGTTTTGAAGCATCTTTAAACTCTATAGTACCGCTAATGAAATCTGTAAAGTGCTCAGCGGCCGGGTTGGTAGTGTAGGAGTACTGTCCCCAACTGATGGATAAACCATAATTCAAAATTACATCTTCACTTTCTATCGCAAACGAATTATAAGGAGTATAAACATCTCCATTGTCTAAGTTGGTTAACTCCCACTGCATCGAATCTGCAACAAAATCGCCTTCATCAGTAGGTCCAACCAATCGAAGTTCGAAGTCTGCAGCAGGAACCCTTAAAGGATCCACAATCTTCACATTTACAGGTCCATTTGCTGGCAAGAAAGTCAATTCTTCTGCTATATTGTTTTCAAGGATATCCCTTTCTGAGGCAGGATTCATTATCACGTTGTTCAATCCAGTTCCACGGCCTTCGATTCTCGTGAGGGGAACACCATCTCCATATGAAGATTGAATTGTAGTTCCGCCAGCTTCAGGATCCACAATGTGAGGAACTGCTGCATACACAGCAATTTCTCCCGCTGAGCCCTTACGTGAAGCCAAATATGCTTCGTCCTGACCTCTTTCGAGAGCCACGTCGTAGTCTTGATAATTATTGTAGCCATAAGCAATTACCATGAAGTAATATGTCTTGTGGTTTATCAAACGGCTGTCACCTTGTGCAAAAGCATCTTCAGTTATTTGGAATGATCTTTTAATTCCGAGATCAGATCCAGATACCATGAGCTTTGGAATGATAAGTCCTGTTTCTGAATCGCGATTGAAATTCACAATGTTACCAATACCATTGCGAACGTCGCACTGCTCTATTAGCCTGGATTTCGAAACATCATTTAAATCGTTCGCACTTACTTCGCTATTGGCGAGTTGATATACCAAGTAACCTTCGAACTTGTATCTTCTTTGCTCTAAAGAAAGTTGAGTACCATCGGCCAATTCTTCAGGAATACCTGGATCAAAGCCCGATTGGTCATCCGCAACACCGTATAGTTCACCAAAGTTGTTTGACAAACCGTTGTCGTTGGTAAGCATCAAAATGATCTCTTTGTCCAGTTCTTGAATAGTTACCTCCGGGGCATCTGGACCCGAAACAATTTCGAAACAGTTGTCGAAAAGAGCCTGTGCTTTATCGTCTGCTTCTTGCATCAATCTCACAGAAGCAAGAGACTCCCCTGAGTTTGCACGAGCCCAAACCACACCAAATGTGATGTTGTTGTAGTCGCCAGGCTCTAGGGTAAATGGACCTGCCGCCTGAATAAAACGACGGTCGGCAGGAAGGTTACCCGCTGTTACTTCGTTCCAAGGTTCATCATTTGGTGTTGACACACCACGAGTACCCCAGAAAAAAGGATCTGTGTCATCTGGGAACATATAGTCGGCAGGAACATCAGTAAGCACACCAGCTCCTGAAACACCATTGCCGCCAAATGCCATCTTCTGGTTGTTCTTCCAGACTCCGTTCATGTAGTTGTAGTAGTGAAGCGGTACGGTAGGCTCTCCAAAAATTGGGTTAGAGCCATTGTTATAGTATACAAAACGACGCATACCGAAACGCTCATTATCTATAAGACCATCGCCATATCCAATTCCGATACCCTTGTAAGGAATACCCAATGAATCTATTGCATCGATGATATTCGTAGTAAGCGGATTGTCCATATCATCGTTATCCAAATAGGGTCCTTCAAAGAAGTCGACACCTACGGCCGGAGGATTCTCTCCATATCCTGGAGATGAAGATGATGGCTCGTCATTGGAGTCTCCATTAAAGCAGTATCCTAATCCACGCTGAACATCACATCCCACATAGTCATCTACCGATGTTCCTAAATCAGCATCCACCCATACTCCAAAATAAGTTTCGGTAAGGGTTTGAGTTCCTTGGTTGATAAGAACGTAGTTGTAGAAAGTCATGTTGTTTACTTCATCATTCGAAGTGAACGCAAATGCTTGGGCACGCACTTCCATACCAATTGGCTGACCTTGAGATTCGCTGTGAACGTTTCCTTTGTCATTGAATATCCAATAAAAATTCTGGTCACCAAAAAGTGGAACAATATCTTCTCTTCTTCTTTCTGTACAATTTATTTCACGCAAGAAATCGTACCATGGATAGTCACCATTCTCAGGGGTGTAATACAAATCACCATCATAATCATAAAATGGCGCCAAATACAAATCCTGACCCGCTGCTACATTGCCATGTGCAGGGAAATCCTGAAAGTATGCAGGCATTGCATAACCATTTGGAAAAAGTGTTTCAACAGTTCCGGCCAATACTGCATCGTAATACTGCCTATGACGCTGGGCATCTTGACGTTCGCTCACGAAGAAATCATCGTATTGAACGCAAGTGGCTTCGTTCACCTCTGCTGTTCCATCGTTGGTCAGAGGGCCGGGCCAATAGTCATTACCGTTTGCACGGAAAGTGATGGCCGCTAGTTTCAACTGTTGGTCAGAAGATTTACCTCCCATCCACAAGGCTCCGGCATAAAGAGCAGATACTCCTGACCCTCCTTCTACCTTAGGAATTTCATAGGCAGCAAGACTTTGTGCCCTGTCTTGCCACATAGAACCACCCGTTTCGATAAGGGCTTCTACGTTGTTCCACTCCAAATCACGCAAACCTGTTGCGGGAGCACATGCAGCAGCACGTGTGTTCTGCTGATCCACGTTATTGTTTGTATTTGTGGCCCCACCTCCATCGGTATTTTCGCCGCTGTACTTGTATGCCAGGGCCTCTCTGCCACTAAATACAACGAGTGCAATAAGAACCAATTTCATCAATCTATTCATCTTGTAAAACTTTTGTTTCTGTTAATCTCTTCGTATTTCAATTTTAAAAATCTAGACGTACACCCAAACGAATTGTACGGGGAGTGCCATAGTTGTATGGGTTATCTACAAACATCTGGTAGTAGTTTCGGAAAGCCTCAGGCGAGTTCTCCGTGTTGATACGCGGCTGAAACTGCGCTGCAGCAAGGTATCCATCGTCATCAGGTGTTCCTGTAAATCGATAAACATTCACAACGTTGCGTGTGTTCAGCACGTTGCTCACCCATAGGTAAATGTTGAAATTTGCCGTCTTCACATTTTCTCCTTCTCCAAACTTCAAACTGAAATTTTTATCCAAGTTAGCATCCAGTGTAAACTGCCACGGAAGACGAGCTCCATTGATAGAACCCTCAGTGCTTGGAGATATTTCACCCGTAATTGGGGTCGCTAAAACTTGCGGAGTGTATGGTGTTCCCGATCCAAGATTGGCAATAATATTTAGACCGGTATTCTGGAATACAGGTTTACCAAACCACATCGGACCGTTGTAATCAGCACCATCACCATATCTGTAATCCAGTGTTGTCACAATACGATGACGTTGATCGTAATTGAGTGCATTAATGCTTCTTAAGTTTGGAAGACCTGCATTGATCAAAGCAAGTGCAGTCTGAGTTGTAGATCCTGTTCCATCAGCAAACTGAAGTGTGTAGGATGTTTTCATCCAAATGTTTCCGGTTCTACGAAGGTCGTAGGTGAGTGTCAAACCTTTTACGGTACCAAAGTCGAGGTTTCCAAAAGCTCTATACGTGCTTGGGTAGGCTCCACTGAAACTGCGAACCTGAATTTGGTCGCGCATTTCACGATAAAACGCTTCAACTTTCAATGAAGATGTTCGAGAAAGTATCTGCTGGAATCCAAGTGCGTAATCAACAGTTTTTTCAGGACGAAGATCAGGGTTGTTCAAAAGAACGTTTCTGTTCTCCATGAAAAGATAATCAATCGGATTAAACCTGTTGCTATCAAACGGGCGCTGTGTTAAGATGTCGTAGTGCGCAAAGAAAAGAGCCTCATCAGAAATAGGGAATGAGAAGGCAATACGCGGCATCACGTTTATAGCTGGCTCATAGTCCTTAAAGGCCCCGGAAGTTAGAGGTGCATTCGGATCTACTTTCAAATAAGGATTGATCTGTCCACCGGAAGCAATAACCTCTGGGTCAGAAACTTCTTGACCTAAAGAATTGTACCAAGTGTTGTCGTCGCGGTAACCTGTAATACTTGTCGGATCGTCAATATCATTCACATAAACAACAAAATCATCACCAATGTTTGAAGGACGTGTGGCGCTGAAGTCACCGAAATCAGTTTCTCCTGCAGTAAACGCTTCGCTTATTACAAATGGATCTTTCGGTACTGGTTGATTCGCATCATAACGGTCGACTCTTACACCCAAATTGAAGATCAAATCATCGAAAGCGAATTTATCCATGATGTAACCGGAAGTGTAAATTGGCTCAAAAGCTCCAACTGGTCTTGTATAGAATCTTGTTCCTCCAACTTCTTTTGTTTCATTGAAGAAGTCTTCAATTGTTGGACGGCCAGATAATTTATTACCATGGTGATCGTAACCAAAATAGTTTACGAAATTGTTACCTTGGTTTAGAAGATCTTCTGCTCCAAACATATCGATGGTAAGAAACTCAGGACTCAAATTATCTACATTGATGAAGTCGTTTCCTGTAGGATCGAGGCCAAGGGATTGGCGAAGGTTGTAATCAAACTCGAACTGTCCATCACCCACCAACTGCGGATAATACTCATAGAAGTTTGAACCAATATTCACTAAAGTCGACTCTGTAGTGTCCAACTCCGCAGTGTGGGAGTTCGTATATAAACGTGCCAAAGACCAAAGTCCAGATGGACTTACAGAATATCCGGCATCCCTTCGTTGCTCGTATTCAAATCCAATTTGAATGGCATGAGAACCGATATCTGCCGAACCTGCCGCAGTAACACGGAACTGGCCTGTGTTGTTGATACTGTAGTTGTTATTTTGTGTTCCTAGGTATCCCCAAATTCCATAAGTACTTGGGACCCCATCACCATTGATAAGACCATTTCCTCCTTGAATATTGGTGAATGAAGAATAAGGATCATCGGCTATTAAGAAAGATGCGCCAGCATCTATAAAAAGATCAGATGGGTCAGAAATAAACTGTCCCGTCTGTTCGTCATAATATAGTGCCGTGATTGCCGCATTCTTATCGAAAAGGCTAAAATATTGATTCGTTATAGCCGCCAACTCAGGGTTGTATTCAGATGGTCTGTAATCGATTTGCAAATCCTGTATACCCGTTTGTTGGTAATAAGAACCATTGAAGGCATATGTATTTCCTCTCCAGATATCAAAATAACCCACGTGACCATACTTGAAAAAGTCATCTTTATGCGTATCGTCCTGACTGCGATCGAATGTTTTGCTGTAATCCATCATTACAGTATAGTAAACATTCTTGAGATTTGAAGCTGAGCTTCCTTCTCCTTCTTCGGTAGCGTTTTTGAATCTCTGACTGAACTTTGCATAAGCTCTCCAGTCGAAACTAGTAGACTCTTGATTGTTCTCCCAGTTCATTAAACTGTTTCCGCGGGTCCAATCGTGACCTTTATCAAAGGCAGCGGTACCGCCAAACGTCAATGTCATTGTTTCACTAGTATTCACATCAATTTTGGCCACTAGGTTGGCACTTTGCTCACCAGCATTCAAACGTGTGGGCACTCTTGTGAAATTATCTTTTGTAAGAAAGTCGGCATTGTAAATAGCACCGTTTATATCTCCATCTGCCTCCACATTTTGACGAAGTGGACTAGCCAAAAGTGCATCTCTTGCATCTTGCTTCATTCTATATACTCCACCAAATGCAGGAGCCCCATCCATTATATCTGTAACGTTTCCTGAGATGAAAAATCCGAGTAAAGGCGTTGTCTTCTTTCCTTCAGCATTTTTTTTCATTAAGAGTGGACCAGATACAGAACCCTCGAGTAGGTTGTAGCCATATCTGTCTAAACCAACTGCTGTTTCACCTGAACGGAAACCTGAAGTAATGAATTCGACACCTCCGGTATATGAGGACGATGAATTTCGAAGCGATATATTAATTACACCACCTGTTGCATCTCCAATGTTGGCAGGAATACCACCGGTTATTACAGAAATTTCTTCTATCGCTGATTTCGGAAGTGATGTAGATCCACGCACTTTAATACCGTCTATATATACCCATGTAGAATTGGTACGGGCACCTCTTATAGATATTCCACCACCAGTGCCGGCTGTTCCCACACCGGCTACCGTAGAAGCGATACCCAAAGCACTTCGGCTCGGCATCTTGTCGATTTCTTCTCTCGTAACAGTTCCACCGGAAGATCCTCCGTCTTTATCGATCAATGGCACCTTGAATGCAATGATTTCAACTGTTTGGAGTTCAACTCCAGCAGATAATTGAACATTCAAAAACTGAGTTTTTCCTGAGGAGATAGGCACCCCAGTTTGTCTTTTTGCTTGGTAACCAACAAACTTGAACTCAACTTCATAAGTTCCAACTTCCAGAGGCTTGATAGTGTACTTTCCATCGATGTCTGTTGCAGATCCAGTTACAACATTTCCATTTAAGTAAATAACCACGCTCACAAAAGGCAGTGGTTCGCCATTGTCCTTATCAGTAACAGCACCTTGGAGGGCGCCTGAAGATATTTGGGAAAACGCTCCAATTGCCGATGAGAATGCTAATACAAGTACTAAGTAAATCTTTCTCTGCATAACAGACAGGTTAAAGGATTTTGATTATCTAGGTTTTTTTTACAACGGGCGCTAAGATAGAATTTTTTCAAACCTTTAACATGCCTTAACAAAACTCTGCTTTTTCACATCTGGCGTAGGATTCCGTGAATTCTGCCAATTTGGCTCTCCGAAAACCCACTCCTTTTTGGCGGTTTATCTCCATCTTTCTGTCCAAAGATAAGGCGTTCATTAAATGGAGTCGTCATCACATCTCTTCATTAAATGGGAAAAATATACAAGTCAAAAAAAATGCGAATACGCTGTAACTATTGATATCATTCAATAACCATGTACGATTTCCACAACTTTAGACTGTAATTATGTATCTGTATCAGTAATAGTCCAAGGCCGTTTTAGTCCATAAGCATCACAGGCATAAAATGTGATTCACTGAAATGACAGAACGACTAGTAAAACATTCAGAATCAGATATGTTTCTTTCGAAACCAACGTTTGTACCAAGGCACTTCTTTTCCCCAAGACTGTTTGCGCGCCTTTTTCAAGTTTTTCTTCATCCGCTTTTGAGTGTCCTTGTCTTGTAATGACCGATGATGATCTACTCCATCGTTATACTTGGCCATATTCTCTGCTTCTTTGGCCTTCTTCTTTTCAATAGCCTCGCTTTGAGCCTCTTCAGCCGTCTTCTGTTTTTCCTTGGGTGGACGTTTTTTCTGCTTTTGAGCATCCGCTTGCAGCGCGAAAAACAGGATAGACAAGAATATGAGTAAGGACTTTTTCATTCTAATTCAACGCAGTTCTAGTAATATTCGTATTGAAATTTAATAATTTCTATATCATGGCTGCGGAGATCATGATTTAGCAATGCCTCAATCATCATTGTTTCTGTGTACAGCACCTCTATTTCTTTCAAAAGTTCGTTCGACTCTCGATATTCTACCTTCAACAGGTTTCCAATTTCATCATAATAAAAGTCATCAGTTCTGGGAGCACTCCCCACATTGTCTGTGTAGGAAATTCTGCTTACCCAACCTTTGTCATTATATGTATAAAGTGCTTCTCGCGTTTTGCCCGACATAGTCAGTTCTTCCCGCCGATTCACAATGAAACCCAATTCGTTTTTTGTTACAATTTCATTGGAGTAAAGCAAAGCGTAATTGTTGTAGCTGCTCTTTCTAGATGCATTTGGACCTGCGTCTGAATAAGTATAAGCTTCGGAATTGATCAATGTGCTTTTTCCCGCTTCGAGTTTTTTTCCCTCAGTAGCCACATTCTCGGCCCTTTCGAAATCAACTCGAACCACTTTGCCATCTTCATAAACTAATTTCGTAGACGAAAAACCTCGAGCATTCTTCTCACTGCGAATCTCTACTTCTCCTAAATCATTTCTCTTGAAGTGAACAGTAAGTGAGTCCACCAAACTGAGTACGCTTGTCACTTTATCTATCTGGCTGAGTAAACCTACTTCATTAAACGAAAACACCAACAAATCGGGACGTTGATCAATAGGTCTATTGGGACGTTTGATTGCATAGGTACCTGTGATTTTTTTGACTTTATTCTGCCATAAAAATTCTCGATTGAAATACATTTCTTCACGAAACGCATTGCCTAATCGGTTGTCTATAATTTGTCCCTGAAACGATTGTGCGGTCAGGATGACCAAAAGAACTGTTATAATTTTATTCATTCTAACAAGGCAAGCGCCTCTTTAATTTCTGTTACTGGAGCAAAACATGTCTTGCCCTTGCAAACATAAAAGGTCGGTTGAGTTCCTTGCTTACCTTTAACAAGAGGCAATCCACTATGCTTTGTTGATGCAAGAACGAGTGTATTGGGAAGATGCATTGAACGTAGATTTTGAAAACTCTCTTCAACGTCTGCGCCCGCAACAACGACTTGATTTAATCCAAATACTTCCCACACATAAGCCCTCAACCAATTGGTGTAAGCCGATGCAAAGTCAATCTGAACTAGTACTTTTCCAAGCATTCGAAGTGATAACTCTTCCCACTCGGGTGTCTCAAAACTTGTACCAAGTAACTTCAGCATGCGGCACAAAACGCTATTCGCTGCAGGCAGAACATTGTCGGATATTTCCAATTTTCGGGTAAAAACCAATGTTTCATCCCGCTTGTCCGAGAACCAAAACATCTCTTGTTGCGGGTCAAAAAACTTTCCTAAGGCGAGCTCCATTAAATCGTGAGCTCTTTGCATCCATATCATTTCACCTGATAAGAGACCTAAATTGTAAAATGCCTCTATGGTAAAAGCATAGTCATCGGCAAAGGCAAGTCCGCTGCTCTTTTCATTGGTGCGCACTCTCTGCAGCCGACCATCAACGTACATCCATTGCCACAAAGCCTCCGCAACTTTTAGGGCTTCGTTCATCAATTCGTCATCATTGAATGCACTTGCTGATTCGGCAAACCCAGTGATGGTAAGAGCATTCCAACTAAGCAAAATTTTATGATCTAAACCAGGCCGAATCCGCTTATCGCGGATGCTCATGAGTTTATTATTGACTAGCTGCCTTTTCTGTACAATCTGATCCATTGACATTCCATACTCGAGAGAAAAGGCTTCATCGCCCAGATTTCGCAAGAGGATATATTGGCCATGTTCCCAAAAGCCGTTTTCATTGATGTTGTAATACTTAGAAGCAAAGTCAAAGTCGTCGCTCAAGACTTCCTTCAATTCGGCTTCTGTCCATATGTAGAATTTTCCTTCCACCCCTTCGCTGTCTGCATCTAGTGCCGAATAATAAAGGCCTTCCTTGGAACGTAGTTCGCGCCGAAGAAAAGAAATGGTCTCCATTGCAATCCTCTTAAAATGAGGATCAGAATTATTCTTATAAGCCTGCGAATACACCTGAATCAACTGTGCATTATCGTAGAGCATCTTTTCAAAGTGAGGAACCTTCCATTGATCATCCACAGAGTAACGTGCGAAACCACCTCCAATTTGATCATAGATCCCACCCATTGCCATTTGAGAGATACTCAATTCAACAAAATTCAATAGGTCTTCTCTTCGAGACAACTTTCCAAATTCTAATAAAAACAAATAGTGATTGGGCATCGGAAACTTCGGAGCCTTCTTCATTCCACCTTTTTCCAAATCCCAATATTTCGACCAATGATCTACCACTTCATTGAGCGTTTCAATATCAAAATGTTCGACAGGATCGTTTTCAAGCAAGTTGCTCTCGCCAATACCACGTGCGATTTTTTCAGCATATTCAAAGACCTTGGAAGGCTGCTTTTGATGGAGATCTACAATGTTTTCGAGCACTGATATCCAAGTCTTTTTCGGGAAATATGTTCCACCATAAATTGGTCGTCCATCAGGAAGCACAAACACATTGAGAGGCCAACCACCTCGCTGTCCCATTAGGTGTATTGCATCCATATAGAGGTGGTCCACGTCCGGACGCTCTTCTCGATCGACTTTAATGGATACAAAATGTAAATTCATTAATTCGGCACATTCGAAGTCTTCAAATACTTCGTGTTCCATTACATGACACCAATGACATGCGCTGTAGCCAATACTTACAATCACCAATTTGTTGTTGGCCTTTGCATATTCAAAAGCCTCGCTGCCCCAAGGATACCAGTGAACAGGATTTTGCGCGTGTTGCAGCAAATAAGGACTAGTCTCCTTTGAAAGTTTATTCATGGAGCATAAGTAAAAAATTTCGAATTAAAAAAAGGAGATTATTCCCTTTCTCCCAGGATACGCATATATCTGAAGTGAGAAGCCACCGCCTCACCAAATGTTGGAAACACATTGTATTTCACATCGTGTTTGGCACAAACCCTTGCCACAATTGGCTGCAATGAACGATAGTGCACATGGCTCACATTCGGAAAAAGGTGGTGCACTACCTGAAAATTGAGACCGCCGCAAATCCAATTGGCAATAGGACTTTTTGGAGCGAAATCAGCAGTCGTTTTCACCTGGTGCATTGCCCATTCGGTTTCTACAACTACATCCTTCACAGTGGCGTTTTCAAAATGTGTAACGTCTACTGCATGTGCCAATTGAAAGACTAAAGACAAAACTATTCCAAAAACAAAATTGGCAATGAGATATCCTACAATGAACTTGGTGAATCCAACATATATGATTGGAACAACGATGTAAAAACCTATATAAACCACCTTTGTGAACCAAAAAATAAAATGTTCTTTGAAGGGGATGTGGCCCATGGGTGTACCTGAAATTTCTTTTTTGAAGTACTTCTGGTTATCCGTAAACAATACCCACAAAATTGTAGAAATACCATACAGTAGTACAGCATAGACGTGCTGAAACTTGTGAACCTTCTTCCATGGTTGTGATTCGCAATGGCGGAGCACCGGAACCTTAATAATATCGTCATCCACTCCGTCTACATTCGTATAGGTGTGGTGAATCCGATTGTGCTTGATCTTCCAGATGAATTGGTTACTGCCTAGGAAATTCATGCTATAACCAAAGAAATTATTCCATTTTGGAGAATCTGTGAAACTTCCATGACAAGCATCGTGCATTATATTCATACCCACCAAAGCGAGCGTGAACCCAAAAACAGCGCTCAAAGCCATTGCAATACCGTTGGAAGGCGTGAAAAACACCAGAACAACATAAAGACCAAGCAATGAAGTCATTATTATAATAGATTTCAGATATAGTCTGAAGTCTCCAGTTTTAGCGGTTTTAGCTGTTTGGAAATAGGAATCTACTTCACTTTTCAGCTCATCATAAAAAGGGGTCTGACGACCAGTAAATCTTACTTTACTCAATGCAGGGAATTTTAAGGTGCAAATATCGGATATAAATGTGGCACAAATCAATCCACAAATATTTTCACTGACATAACTTGTTGAAATCATGGAAAGCAAATGACTTTCGCCAAAGAAAAACCACTCGGAATTTTGAACTTTCCAAGATTAAGTTTGTTATTGGTCATTTTCCAATGACACGTGTGCAGCTTAATACTCCAGCACTTACCTTCACGGCCTCAAAAAAAATACTCGGTATGAAGGATCAACAACTTTTCGATCTCATTCAAAAAGAACATAACCGTCAGCTCCACGGACTTGAATTGATCGCATCTGAAAATTTTGTAAGCGCCGAAGTTCTGCAAGCTGCAGGCTCCGTTCTTACCAATAAATATGCAGAAGGTCTGCCGAAAAAAAGATATTATGGCGGTTGTGAAGTGGTAGATGAGATAGAACAGCTTGCTATAGATCGTCTCAAGGAACTCTTTGGAGCTGCTTGGGCAAATGTGCAGCCACACTCTGGGGCCAATGCAAATAGCGCTGTCATGTTGGCACTTCTCCAACCGGGCGATAAAATTCTTGGTCTCGACCTGGCTCAAGGTGGTCACCTTACACATGGTTCGCCGGTAAACTACAGTGGGAAGTTGTACAAACCCAGCTTTTATGGTGTAGATCGTGAAAACGGTAGAGTGAATATGCATACAGTACGTGAAATTGCTAACCGCGAAAAACCAAAATTGCTAATCTGTGGAGCAAGCGCTTACAGCCGCGATTGGGACTATGCAGAATTTAGAAGTATTGCCGATGAAGTTGGCGCTTTGCTGCTCGCGGATGTTTCTCATCCTGCTGGACTCATTGCCAAAGGGCTTTTGAATAATCCGCTCCAACATTGTCATGTAGTTACAACCACTACCCATAAGACTTTAAGGGGGCCAAGAGGTGGTGTAATCATGATTGGAAAAGATTTCGAAAACCCATTTGGACTGAAAACGCCTAAGGGCGAATTGCGCATGTTTTCTTCATTGCTCGACAGCGGTGTCTTTCCTGGAATGCAAGGCGGACCATTAGAACACATCATTGCAGCAAAAGCTGTAGCATTTGGCGAAGCATTGCAACCATCCTTCAAAAGCTACGGCGAGCAAGTGATGAAAAATGCCAAGGTGCTGGCTCAAGCACTTGTAGATAAAGGTTACGGAATTGTAAGTGGCGGAACAGAAAACCATTGCTTTCTTGTAGACCTGCGCAATAAAAATATAACTGGTAAGGATGCTGAGAACGCTTTGGTTGCTGCAGACATTACCGTAAACAAAAACATGGTTCCATATGACGACAAATCTCCTTTTGTAACAAGTGGTATACGCATAGGGACTCCGGCCATGACAACCCGCGGATTAAAAGAAAATCACATGCTCATCGTTGCTGATCTCATTGATGAAGTTTTGATGGGTAAAGACAATTCTGATGTTGTTTCAGAGGTGAAGAAGAAGGTGAATGGGATGATGGAAGGGTTTGAACTTTTTGTAGGTTGAGGGAGGGGGGCGCGATAGTTCAGAGTTCGGAGAGGGGATTCATGTTTGATAGTTCGGAGAAGTAGGCAGGGGAATGAAGGTTGAAAGTTCGATTGTTCAGCGTTCGGGGAAGGGGTTCACGTTTGAGACATGCAACAAATCCAAAAAAGGCTTCGGTGGTATTCTACCTGCCCACCACATCCTCCAAAGACATTGGACGCTCATCTCCTCTCCAATTGATTTCAGAATTCGTTGATGTATCAATTTGACTTATAGGTGTAAATACTGTTGAAGGGGCCGTGTGAAGTTTAATGCGTGCCACTTTGCTTTCAATCAAAAATAACTCTATGTTGCTACTTTCTCCATTGTTCTGACCAATTACTTTGGGTCTAACGGACTTATCATCGGTTGGGTAATATGACAATTTTCCATTCCCCTCGATCCATACTCTTTGCAATGCATTGTCCAAAAAATAGCCTGTCAACTCGCGACCTTCAATTCTATTAAATCGGGTCTCATCGGCTTGAGAAATAACCAAGGAATTTTTTCGGACAAACATCCGATCAATTTTTCCATTCAAACTGAAAATGGTAATGCTGTCGCCTGTAATCTGACTTTTATCCGACCATAAAATGGGGTCTACATACATCTGAATGGTACTGTCCGCCTGACTGTATACCAGCGAATCGGACTTACCTTGCATGTCGCTTTTAAACAACTTTACGTTCGGATAAGCATAGAAAATTTTTCGCTCCAAACTATCTTGTCTGGACAAAAGCGTATCGGCTCCCATGTACAAAGTATCAGAATCGAGGTATTGAGTCATATACGAATGACCCGTCACCCAAGAAAAGTTTTTCTGCTCGTCGTAAAATCCCCTTTCACCGTTTACCTGATAATTTTCTGTTGTATCTCTAATCATCACATTGCCAAAAACTTCTCCAATTCCTGTTCGTCCACTGTACGCAATACTATCGCCTTTTAAAACACTACTCTTCGATGTGACTACTGCATTTTTGCCAAAACGATAAAAATCCTTTCGACTATCGTACATCCCGTTTTCACAATAAATATTCGTTCCTGAACCCACAATTGTTGTGGGACCAAGGAAATAAGAAATTTCAGAAATACTGTTGTATTGCAACGTGTCGCATTTCACCAGATAATCCGGATTTTTCAAAATCACTTTATCCCGGAAGTAAAATGTTTCAGATTTGGAATGGTAATAACCACGAGTGCTTGTAAGGGTGTTGTTGTTTTTTTGCGAAACGATTTTTCCTCCACCACTATACGCAGCTATTTCTGTGTCCATATTGTACAAAAGATAATTCGTGGTTAAGGTCATCTCCTTATCCCTTAATACCACATTTCGCTGCACAGTAGCCACCTTCGTTTTTTGGTCGAGGTGTAGTTCTTCGCCTACCATGTTATAATCACTTCCCTTGCGTATACTTACATTGCTATATGCATCGAAGTCTTTCGTTTTATTGTACAAATAGGCGCTATCGCAATAGAGCAGTGAACCTTGATATTCGAATTGAACATTGCCTAGCAGACGCTGCATATCGCCCTTCGAAGCATCAAATTCTTGAATATCGGCACGAATGAGGCGAACAACTTTATTGCTCTGCGCCTCACCCGTCAAAGCTGTAATGAACAGACAAAGACAAATTAGAACAGCATATTGAAATATGTTTTTACTCATTTAAAAGCACTCAACAAAAAAAGAGCCGCAAATATTTACTACTCATTCATGTTCCTTGATTTGGTATAGATAAAGATAAGACTACACGCAATTCTCATATTCGATAGTGTAATGAGATGAACTTTGGGGAAACTCTAGGCTTATTTGATCGTTTCAAAGCACCTCACTTGCCTTGGTAATTATTTTTTCACTTACGCCATTACACGTTCGCGCAAAATAGTTTGATCGCGGTCCGGACCCACAGATACAATTGTTACCGGAATACCGAGATCGCTTTCGATGAAACTAATGTAGTCTTTCAACTCTATCGGCATGTCCGTCTCCGAACGTATTCCGGTCAAATCCTGAGTCCATCCTTTTATTTCCGTATACACAGGCTGTACTTTTTCAGGTGCCATATCATAGGGCAAGTAGTTTATTTCGCCTTCAGATGTTTTATAGGAAGTGCAAATCTTCAATGCATTAAAATCACTGAGCACATCAGCTTTCATCATGATCAGTTGCGTAACTCCATTGATCATACAAGCGTATCTCAAAGCGGGTAAATCCAACCAGCCACATCTGCGAGGACGACCGGTGGTGGATCCGAATTCATTTCCAATTTTTCGCATTTGCTCGCCCACAGTATCAATAAGCTCGGTTGGAAATGGTCCACTTCCAACACGAGTGCAATAGGCTTTGAAAATGCCAATTACTTCACCAACTTTTCCTGGTGCGATCCCTAAACCTGTGCAGGCACCGGCAGCTACCGTATTGCTAGAAGTAACGAAAGGATAGCTTCCAAAATCAATATCCAAAAGTGATCCCTGAGCTCCTTCAGCCAACACTTTCTTGCCTTCTTGAATAGCTTGATTAATGTACCATTCGCTGTCCACAATTTGCAAGGAGCGCAATAAATCAACGCCGCGCATAAATTCTTCCTCGAGCGACTTCAACTCTGCTTCATCTACTTGAAAAAACCCTTTAAATCCTTCCAATAGAAAAAGGTGCTTTTGCTTGAGGGCTCCATATTTGTTGAGAAATCCGGCGTCGAGCAAATCGCCAACACGCATACCATTTCGGCCTGTTTTGTCCATATAAGCAGGACCAATGCCCTTGAGGGTCGAGCCAATCTTCGCATCGCCCTTTGAAGCCTCACTCGCACGGTCGAGCATTCTATGCGTAGGAAGTATTATGTGCGCTTTGCGCGAAATAAGTAGTCTCTTTTCTACAGGTACTGACTTTGCCCTGAGTGCATCTATTTCTTTTTCAAACACTACAGGGTCAATCACGACTCCATTGCCAATTAGATTTACCACATTGCTCCTGAAAATTCCGGATGGAATGGTATGAAGCACATGTTTATGTCCTTCGAATTCGAGGGTATGACCTGCATTGGGTCCACCTTGAAAACGGGCGATAATATCGTATCCAGGGGTAAGCACGTCAACGAGTTTACCTTTCCCTTCGTCTCCCCACTGAAGCCCGAGAAGTATGTCTGCTTTATTCTGATTCATTGATAAAAAAACAAGGGACAAATGTAGGGAGGAGCAGAGGTCGCTAAAAACCTTCTTATCATTTTGCAGGAGCAATAATGTTCATTTTTTCCGCGAAATATTCACAGAAATCGCGCATTGTCGCAGCCATAGCCGTTTCTCCTGTAGCCTTTTGAAAGCTGTCCGCCAATGTGAGTATGGTTTGATGGACAAATTGCTTCATCTCATCCACATGCATATCCTTGGTCCATAGGTCTATACGGGCAGTATTCGCCATATCCTTTTCCCAAAGAGCCAAAATGATCGCTTTTGTCTGCACATCCTTTTCGCCATCAGAAGCAGACCACGACATGGTTTCCGGTACGTGGTTTTCGTCGAGGGCAATGGTTATTTGTATATCAGAGGTTTTCATTCGTGTGTTTGTTTGCGGATACCTTGAAATTATAGACTTCAAAAAGCTCGATTCACGGGTGATATGCCTTCAAAATTTTCTGGGCATTTTTTTCATCCATCAATTCCTGCAAAGTCACCACGCGGTTTTGCTTCATGTAGTCTCGAACAATTCGCCACCCCATCCAAATGCCCAACTGAGAGGGCGATTCGGCGGGTATAGCTCCCGTATTGGTAAATGGTCCCGGATCTGTCCATTTGTTGATAACCATAAGTTTCGTTTCAAATAATACTTCCTGCCGGGCCAATTCCTCCCATATCTGACCTTCATTGGTCTCGGCCCACAGCATTTGCTCGGAAGTCCAATTCATCTTTATTGAATCTGCTACTTCCGGCAAGCAGGCATCGAGCAAATACATGCGTTTGCCCTCCAAAATGATTTTATTCAAGAGGTCCTTTTCGTGCAAATAATAAACGGTCCGCATGTAAATCCAATCCCTTATTCCGTTGCTCACCAAATATTTACGATCAAAATCTTCTTTCACATATTGTGGGAGTGCATCTGGTGGAACCTCTTTTATAATGGGGTGATCTTCTCCCAGATAACAATCCAAACCTATGCCTATTGAAGAATCTGTAGCAAAAGCCTGATAATTTAACCCGCTGTTCATGTATACAATAGAAGGCACAATAGAATCAGGAAAAAAGTAATGCCAGCGCGACAAGGCGTCCGAAAACTGATCGTCAAATAATTTGAAATCTTCTTCGGAAAACGCTTCTGTTACAGCCGCATTGATACGCTGAATCCCTTGATCATAGACAAAATTCTGCATGTACAAAAACGTAGTATCGTCGTTGCACGGACCAACTCTCAAGAGGTCGCGAACGTAGCGACAGATGAACTCTCCGTACTTGTGGTACAATGTTTGGCTTGCCGCCGATGGGTTACTGAAATCAGTGGAAAAAACATCCCTTTCAAGGTGTTTTGAAACCACTGAAACTTCGGAACCTCTTATATCAACGCTTTTAAATGGATCATTCTCACAAGAAATCACCATGAACGTGAGCATAAAAAGAAATAAAACGTATCTAAGCCTCATAAGATTAATCACTAGTTTTGGCCACTATGAAAAACCTGCAAGTTTAAAGCAGTAAACGAATGAACATGAAAAAAATTACCCTCCTTGCAATTTGCATCGCAGCTTTCGGAGCTGTGTCTTACGCTCAGAACGGGAAATACAAGATTTCTCCTTTTGTAAGTCCCAATGTTTCGTGGATGACCCCGGACCAGAAATTCATCGAATCCAATGGAAGCGTTCCAAGATTTGGTTTCGGACTGATGGTAGATGTCATGTTCACAGACAACTATGCTATTGGTACAGGTCTGCACGTAACCCGCATGGGTGGTGAACTAACCTACCTAGAGCTTACGAATTATTCGGATTTACCTGTAATTCTTGAAAGGCAGCGCACCTACCAGCTCCAGTACGCCGAAGTACCGCTCACCCTGAAGTTGAGAACTAATGAAATTGGTTATATCACCTACTGGGGCCAGTTTGGCTTAGGTCTGGGAGTAAACATCAGAGCAAAAGCGGACGATGCTATCGATTATCTGTACGAAAAGAAGATTGTAGATGGTCAAGTAGTGATGCCATGGCCGGATGCAACTTTGTCTTCTGAAGTAATTGAAGATGAAGACATCAAAAATGATATCAACATATTTAGGGCTTCACTCATAGTTGGTGGAGGTATAGAATATAATGTAAGTGGAAATACCTCCATTATTGCCGGAATAGTATTCAATAATGGATTTACGAATGTTTTGAAAGGTGAAGGAGTGCGCACCGATAATGCTGAATTGGTAGAATACAATAGCGAAAAAGAACCTGTTATGTACGACCTTAAGGCAATTTCCAATTTCATAGAACTTAAAATTGGTGTGCTTTTTTAATTCTTTGTTTCCGATTGAGAAAAACATTGGTGAACATAGCTACCTGCTTTATTCGAATCAAGACAACTTGCGTGTCTTAGGAGTAATGGCTGCATAAATTGAAATAATTTCACATCCCGCTGAACAAGATCAGCGGGATTTTTTTTATAGCATACATGAACACAAAAGGAGTAATTGAACACATCGTTTCTTGGCTGAATGAATATGCCGAAAAGAGCCGCAGTCAAGGGTTTGTAGTTGGGGTAAGCGGAGGAATAGACTCTGCTGTAACAAGTGCTTTATGCTGCCTAACGGGTCGACCAACATTGCTTATCGAAATGCCCATTCATCAAGCAAAATCGCAGGTAGACCGAGCTCAAGAACATATTCGGATGATGCGTGAAAAGCATTCTAAAGTATCCGATCTGGTAGTAAATCTTACCCCAGTGTACACCAGTATGGTGGAGGCATTGATGGAAAATGAGACCAATGCTATAGTAGAAATCGCCAGGGCCAATATGCGCGCCAGACTGCGGATGTGCACTCTATACTATCATGCTGCTACCAACAATTCTCTTGTAGCCGGCACGGGGAACAAGGTGGAAGATTTCGGCATCGGTTTTTATACAAAGTGGGGCGATGGAGCTGCCGATCTCAACCCAATCGCTGACTTGAACAAAACGGAGGTTTATGCCCTTGGACGAGAACTTGGAATAGTAGAAAGCATCATAAACGCTGCTCCAACTGATGGACTATTCGGCGATAATAGAAGTGATGAAGAACAAATTGGAGCGAGTTATCCTGAGTTGGAATGGGCCATGGAAATGATTGCCAAAATTGGATTCAACGGCACCTTAACAGAATTAAAAAATAGAATGGATTCTGCCGTACTATCAGATCGGCAAAAGTTGGTGGCCGAAATATTCTATGACCGCCATTTGAAGAATCAACACAAAATGAAACCCATTCCCGTGTGCGAAATTCCTCTTTTGCTCAGAAATAAAGAATAAGACTATAGCTCTATGCATCCGCTATTCCGTAGGGAGCATCCGTAATTCTAAATTTGTATTAGTTAAACCCAGAATCCGCATTGGGATTCGCTATGAATTGGTATAAACCCCAAAGATAGCAAGTGCTCTCGCCAGATTTTTATACCGTTTTAAGTACCTCTAATCTCGGCTCAGCCGAGACAACAGCTACTATAACGGCATTTACCACTTCGTGCATGCGAGATGCTGCAGCGCATTGCCCAAAAAAAACATCCAATGCGCAATGCAGCATGGACTATTTATTGTGCAGAATTGGTATTAGCCCGAATCACGCGATGGAGATATCGGAATTCATAGGTAGAACTATTACTTTGCTCCATCCTGTAGATTCGAGAATCCCGCAGCGCATTAACCTCAAGACACTTCCAATGCGCAACACGGGATTATTTGATGGTGTATATTCATACATCAAGAATAAAAATCGAGCAAGTGCTTGCTATCTTTGGGGTGTTAGCGCTGCAATAGATTTCCAATGCGGATTCTGTGTTAAAAGGATTCGATACAAAACATCGAGTGATTTCAGCCTATTTGGATGCCGTCAAATCTTTGAAAACATCCTCCAGCTTCTGTTCCTTTCGGCCAAGTGCCAACACTAAAAGACCCTTTTCTGTTGCCAAGCGGCTCACCTCTCCTCGTATATCTATATCACCGTGAACTTCTATTTCCCACAAATTGTTGCTTATCGAATTCACTGCGCTTACACCGGAAATACCACTGAATACTCTTTTGTCGATAGCACCATTTAATTCCACAGTTAGTTTATAACTCTGGGTGTCTATCCCTTTTCGCAACTCGCTTGTGGCCTTATCTGCTACAACATTTCCCTTATTGATGATAATTGTTCGTGAACAGATCGCTTCTACTTCTTGCATAATATGCGTTGAGAGCATTACCGTTTTCTGTTTTCCAATCTCCATGATAAGCGATCGGATTTCTACGAGTTGATTTGGATCCAAGCCACTTGTTGGTTCATCCAAAATCAATACAGAAGGATCGTGAATGATAGCTTGGGCTAGGCCCACACGTTGACGATATCCCTTCGATAATTCTTCAATTTTTTTATGCGCTTCACGGCCCAATCCAACCATCTCCACCATTTGTTCAACACGGGCTGATACCTTTTTGACACCATGCAATTCTGCTACAAATTGGAGATACTCGCGAACATACATATCGAGGTAAAGCGGATTGTGCTCGGGCAAATAACCAATTGAACGCTTTACATTCATCGAATTGAGTCGTACATCAAAACCACAGACACTTGCATCGCCCGAAGTTTGGGGTATGTAGCACGTGAGAATTTTCATCATGGTACTTTTTCCGGCACCGTTTGGACCCAGAAAACCAACTACTTCACCAGGTTTGATTTCAAATGAAACACTATCCAGTGCTTTTTGGGCACCATAATTTTTGGTCACTTGACTTACGATAATCGACATTTCTCTCCTTTGTTGTTTTAAACAAGCTCACATCTTCCCTTCATTTGCTTCGGAAATTGTTTACTGCATTGCAAAAATCTCTCATTTCAAGACACATTGTACGGTCTACGCAATGAATTATCATCTTTTTGAACAATAACTATCATTTCTACATCAAATATTATTAGAACTCACAATCACTCCATTAATCTCCAAGCGGTTATTTGGCTTGAATTTACTCTTCAATTCCCGATACCTTTGCCACATGCAGGTAGGAATCGTTATAAAATCGACCGGGAGCTGGTACCAAGTAATGGACCTCAGTGGTAAAATATACTCTTGTCGTGCGAAAGGAAAAATCAGAATGACAGAAATCAGGACGACCAATCCGATCGCCGTAGGAGACAAAGTCGATTTTGAAGAAGATGATAATGGTCAAAGTGTAATATCTGCAATTCACGATCGAAAAAATTACATCATTCGAAAATCCGTAAACCTTTCCAAAGAAGCTCAAATTGTGGCTTCGAACATTGATCTTGCCCTATTGCTGATAACGCTGAAAAGTCCGGACACTTCTACTGGATTTATTGATCGCTTTCTTGCCACAGCAGAAGCATACAGTATTAAGAGTGTATTGGTATTCAACAAAAGCGATCAATACAATGCTGCGGAAAAAGAAATTGTAAGAGAGTTGATGGATCTATACGAAAAAATAGGATACGGAGTTTTGTCCATCTCTGCGCATACCGGCGAGGGAATGAAAGAATTGCAAGACATCATCAAAGACAAAGTTTGCATGGTGGGAGGTCACTCCGGAACAGGGAAATCTACGCTGGTAAATCAACTTATTCCGGGACTCAATGTGCGCACCGCACTCGTAAGCGACTATCATCAAAAAGGAATGCACACAACCACCTTTGCTGAAATGCATCCCCTTCCTATGGGCGGTTTCATTATAGACACACCGGGAATAAAAGGATTTGGTTTGGTAGATATCCCAAAAGATGAGCTACACCATTACTTCGTGGAATTCTTTGAACTTCTACCACAATGTAAGTTTCACAATTGCATGCATATCAATGAACCCGGTTGCGCAGTATTGAAGGCACTTGACGAAAATAAAATTGCACCTAGCAGGTATAAAAGTTATTTGGGTATGTACGGCGATGAAGGGGCTGCTTATAGGTAACTCGCTATGTTCGATTCCTTATTGGAGTTCGCATTCCTTGCCATTTCTTCATCACTTACTCCCAACATTCAGCAACGGCTAAATGGTTTATCCTTAAAGCAACCTGAATGTCTTTACCAAATCCCAAAGTATTTTTGATGAAGAGATTTTCCGCTATTCAATTGAAAGGCTAGTTGGATATTTTAACCCAGATTTTGCAGTTGAAATTGTCGTGAAGCGCTGAAAGGAAAAAAGGACGAGAGCTCTCGCAAGATTTTTATCCCGTTTAGCGAATTGGAATGGATTAAAATTATACCGTTTAGGTATCTATAATAGTCCAATACCGATGCCACTGGTAATGACATAACAGGTGGTCAAAATTCCGTAACAGTAATACAAGTAGGAGCACTGGTAGAAGGCTGCCTCGACCATGCGGCTGTCAACTACAATGCCAATGCAAACTGCGATAATGATCTTTGTGTATATACGTGTGTAAGCGATCTAGACGAAAATGGTGTGGTGAATGTGGCGGATCTACTCTTATTCACATCAGATTATGGTAACCAGTGTTATTGAATTCAGAGAACCTCTAAAAACTCGTTTCACATTTCGATAAACAAAACAATTGAAGGATCAATCAAAAAGCGTTTCGCGCCAAATCCCGCCGAATACATCACCAAATATCAATTATAGAGCATCCGGCTATGCGCCTTTCGTAACTTAGGTCAGAAATTCGCCTTCGATGAGATTTGTCTCCGCGAAACATAAAACAGGTTTTTAGAGGCCCCCGTTAAAAAATAAACAAAAGACTACCTATGGATTCACAAACTGTACTTCCCAAGCCGAAGTATGACGTTGTTCCGAATCAGCAAGACAACTACAAAAATCAATAAATGGAATTCATAGACTATTACAAAATTTTGGGGATTTCGAAATCAGCTTCAGAAATGGAGATTAAAACCGCCTATCGGAAACTTGCCCGGAAATATCATCCTGATTTAAACCCCGGAAACAAGGAATCTGAGTCAAAATTCAAAGAAATAAATGAGGCAAACGAAGTATTGAGTGATTCTGAGAACAGGAAGAAATATGACAAATATGGTAGCAATTGGAAGCACGGTGAAGAATTTGAAAAAAGCAGACGTCATGAAAAACAATCTTCGCCAAATCAATCAGGACAGAATGACTTTTCGAATGAAGAATATTCAGATTTTTTCGAATCGATGTTTGGTGGAGGCAGATCATCCTTCACCCAAGGTCAAAGTCTAAAATATAAAGGTCAGGATTTCAATGCTGAATTACATCTTGAACTGATAGACGTTTACACCACCCAACCTCACGTAATAACGGTAAACGGCGAAAAAATCCGGCTCACAATACCCGCAGGCGTTGAAAACGGTCAAGTAATAAAAATTAAAGGAAAAGGAGGATTGGGAATCAATGGTGGGCCATCTGGCGATTTATACATCAAATTCAATATCACCAATCACACGCAGTTCAAACGTGAAGGGAATAATCTTTATCAAAATGTTGATCTGCAGCTATACACTTCCATTTTGGGAGGAGAAATAAGTGTAGGTACTTTTAATGGTAAGGTGAAGCTCCAGATAAAGCCTGAAACGAAAAATGAATCAAAAGTGAAACTAAAAGGAAAAGGATTTCCGGTTTATAAAAAAGAAGGTGAATTTGGTGATATGATTATTACATATCATATTACGATACCCACTAATTTGAGTGAAAGGGAAATCGAGCTAATAAATGAATTACAAAAAATTCGTGCACAATGAATAAAAAACATTTCATATCCACACAAACAATTTGTTCCCATTACGACATTGAAATCTCATTTGTTGATGCAATAAACAAAATGGGGCTCATTCAAATTGAAATTATTGAGCAAAATCAATTTATACATCAAGACCAAATAAATAATCTCGAAAAAATAATTCGCCTTCACAGCGAGCTAAATGTGAATCTGGAGGGCATCGACGTTGTTTTTAATTTATTGGAGAAGGAACGGGAGCTAAGGAATGAATTAAATATCCTTCAAAATAAATTAAGACTTTTTGAGAATGACTAAGCAAAGGAATTTCGAAACCACCTGCCAATAACATCTTGATTATGCATAAATCATCAACTTCAGTTCGGAGAAATCTAAATAGTCTCACGCTTAGATTTGAGAATCCCGCACGCATTCTACAAAAATTGCCCTAATGCGTAATGCGGGATAAACGGTATTAGCGCTTCATCGCGAATCCCAATGCGGATTCTGGG